>Ga0126342_10005287_pt1 | contig 22451 bp, 20 predicted proteins | sample Cyp1metagenome_FD_92528 | JGI IMG/M metagenome (GOLD analysis project Ga0126342, IMG submission 92528) | Coral microbial communities from Lord Howe Island, Old Settlement Bay, Australia - Cyphastrea 1 metagenome | ecosystem: Host-associated > Invertebrates > Cnidaria > Coral ...
CACTTTGTTTCTTTTTCCATGGTATAACATTTATTATGATCACTGCCATCTAGACATATCACTTTCCCATTCTGGGTATCCTAGCACCAACCATCACCACCGACCCGCCACGGCAGCAATATTTTCAGTGGTACAGTGGTACAGTGCCTGGCTGGCTGCCTGGCTGGCTTGCTTGCTTGCTTGCTGGCTTGCTTGCTTGCTTGGTTTGCTCGCTGGCTCCCTTGCTTGCTTGCTGGCTGGCTGGCTGCCTGACTGCCTTGCTGGCTTGCTGGCTGGCTGGCTGGCTGGCTTGCTTGCTTGCTTGCTTTCTTGCTTGCTCGCTCGCTTGCTTGCTTGCTTGCTTGCTGCCTTGCTTCCCTGGCACACCAGTCTGCGGGAACTTAGCCGGGAAAAGAAATCCCCGGGGAGGAAGAAACAAATTCCCCGTAAAAATGGGGTACCAATGACAGAGTCAAATCTTTGGTTCATGTCCATTGCACTTCTGTCGTCTTCTGAAATGTAGTCGCAACCAAATAATTCTGCCCACATCGTGGGTCCTTGGATAAACGGATCACATCCGAGATAACTCATACTTCTTGATTGCCGTTTCTGCCTGAGATAGTCAAGTAAAGGAATCGCCACCAAGGCGTTGACAATCGGACTCACGACTGTCACCAATCTCAGACTACTGCCACAAGCAGCTCGGCATGCATAGAAACTCCAGTTGCGCTCATCGGCGTACAACTCTTCAACCAGCTGCAATCTAGGCAGATTTGCGGTCCTTAGCCACACCACGTACTCTTCCAAAGAGTGGCGAAGCCAATCAATGAATACTGCATTCGATTTCTTGAGCGGACCATGAGCTAGGATACGCTGCTTTAACCTCTTCGAGGACATAAAGCGCATCCAATAACCCACTGACTTATCAGTGGATAGTCCACCTTCAGCTTTCGAGGCAAGAACTTCGTCCAAAGAGGACTGACTGTAATGAGTCTCAGTCAAATCATGAGTCATTGCCAAGCCGATAGATGTAAGCTCATTCAAATTCACCATCGGACAGGGAAGGTCCGGAAAGGCTTCAAAGCCTACCTCAGCCTTCACAAGCGCAGATTCCCACGTTAACGGCTCTCGTGGGTAGTGCTGCAATGCTAGGCTAACACGCTCTTCACCGAGGCGAGACGTCATAAACCGTCTCGTAAATTCATGGCATTCCCCGGTTGGTGGGCTCCATGTATATGGACGCTGTGGCCCTCCGCAAATAATGCGATTGGGCATGTTCATGAGCCTACCATGAATAGATACACAAATTACCCAAAACGCACTTCAAAGTAAACAGAAAGCGCGTCAGTCTCGGCCCCGGCCCAACCTTTTTCCCTCCAAGCAACTCTTCTAACGTTTTCTCCTGCTGAATGGTGGTTGATCTGTAATAATAAAGGTACTTCACCCGGGTGCCTTCAGGATTGGAAGAACTAAACATCCAAGCGAAATTGCCATCTTTTTTGATGGTTACCTCATCTACTGGAGACTTCGCCAAGGACAATCACCATTTGTTGCCGTGGAAAATCATCAATTGGCCACCTTTTGTAGCTGAGTTTTCTATGGAGAGTAAGCCACAAACCGCCCGGTGAACACACCGATGGAAAGCAGGGGGGTCATGGAAAGTCGTCGCGTTCAATCAATATACTCTGGACTGATGCATTGATCATCTCTTATTGACAACCACGTTGACTCACTAAAAGACTACAATTCTTCAGGCTTCACATTTCAATCATGAAGGAGAAGCATGTTGATGTGCGATCACGATGTGTCTTGACTGCATTTCCCAGCACAGTTTAAACCCATGAAATGGATGGGTGGGTTTGGTCCGCCATTTTTGGGGGTGACATTCTCACTATTTCAGACGTGGTTTTGGTCAAAGTCGATTTAGCTGCGATTGAATCATGTTGTTTGGGCAAAACTTGATTTCAACAAACCAAATGAACATGTTGAAAATCATCCAAAACAATCCCTTTGAACAATTATACTCATAAATCAAAATTCAAATCGGTTAACTGGAATACAATTTTCTATTTGTTGAAAACCCATGTTCTATAGTAAAATCACCGCTATGTTTGGGTAAAACACCAATTTCATACATGTTCATCATGTTCTATGGGTTTTAATTAAATGGTTTTAATACTTGAGTAGATCCTATCCATTGAAAAAGACAATTAAGTTGCGTTAGCTGTAAACCAATTTGCGTGCCATAAATCCACTCCAAAATGTTTATCCTGCTTAAATCTTTCCGGATATATAATTGGATAATCGGAGGTTTAATCATACCATCATAATTTGGATAAACCAAACATAACCAATATTTGTTCATGATTCATTAAATGATTATGTGATCTAGATTAAATTAAACATAATCATATTTTCCACTCCATCCATAATTTTAACCATCCATTATTAACCATCCATTAAACCATTCAATGATTATGGAGTGGTTAAAAATCTAGCGCATCATCATTCTTGATGCTTCAATCTTGCGTTTGTGTTTTTCACCCCGAGTTTCTCCTTGTTGCCCAAACGAGCTTGCTGGAGCTTCCATGCCTTTCTTATGCAAGAAAGACGGCAGCGCAGGTTGTTATGAAAATTCCAGAAACAGAAGAAAGACATGAACATAATTTATGTAAGGAATTTATAGATAACTCCAAGTATCTGGTGGAAAAACAAACCCCATGGCTATTTACAGTTTACAATTTGGTTTACCCTTCAGTGAAGATCTCCCCAGCTATATCTTGGGTTTGACTAAGAAAGGGGGACACCCAATTCCAATGGACTATCATCATTCCGGGTAAATCGATCATATTTCACTGACCTGAAAATTCGGCCATATTGGACAATTATCCCTACTAACCATCATTTGTGGTGAGGTCGCATTGAATACGTGTTTTTTTTTATCCAGATCATTTGTTGATGCTTAAAGACTGCCATAAATTGCTGGTTAGTAGGGATAAAAAAAATCCATCAACAACTAACCACCATTTGTTGAGGCTTAAAGAACCATTTACCCAACGTTTACCCATATGTTGAGGCTTAATCCTGGTTCTACCACATTATCCACCTTTTTTTCCTCACCCTTGTTGAGTCCAGGAATTGAAACCCTTGTTTTTCCCACGGTTGAAAACCTCCATGTCTTCCAGCCAGAATCGGCAAGTCGGCAAGGCTTGGATTCCCAAGTTCTATTGCTTAGAATCCCACAGATATTCAACCATCAAATGTCACATGAAATCCCCATGAAAACCCATGAAACCCCCAAACAAATCCCCAAACTCAGCAGATCCCTCACCGGAACCGCTACCCCGCGACACGCCGCCTGGATGGGATCCATGAGAAACCCCAAACCACCACCGGGCAACGGCCGCGGGCAACGGTGGGAATGTTGCAGCGAAGTTCACGACGCGTCACATTGCTATCATCGTTTCATGTTTCAATACATCGAGCTGCCATGTGGGAAATACCTTTCAAAGACTCAAAAATTATTTACCCCCTATTAAAAATGGTGATTTTCCATGGCTATGTTAAATAACCAGATGGTAATTCGATTCATGAACAAAAAAGGGTGCTTGTTGAAGAATTTCTGTTCGCCATTTCTTGTGTAGTTTCACTAAACGTTCCTGAGACTTCCTCAGAGCCTCTTGAAATCAGCTGAAATCGTCGGCGGGTTGAACGGGTTGTCGGGCGCTTGCCATTGGTATATCATGTTAGTTATATATATATATGGTTAATATGAAACATGAACAAATAATATCATAATATACTGTGTTCTGGACCATTCACAGCGAATAAGCCGTTCCGGGCAAGGACGAGAAATAAGTTAGATAAAATCAAATAAGCAATTCCGGGAATGGTGCCCTTTGCTCTAATCACTCTTGTAACTATTGAAATTGTATAAACCTACATTATTGGCTGTGAGCCAGTGAAGTGGTGATTCGATAGCATGTGATGATTTCGGGGTTGCTCCACCCCTTTTAAAAGTGGAACTCTAGAGACTCTAGAGATGAGATCATCTGAGAAAGTTCTTATCATCGTGGATGAATCTACACTTGGATGGGTTTCATGACATGTTTCACTACAGTTATGGCCCGAAATACCAGTTATAAGTACTAACAAAACCCCATTTATAGATTGTATAATCCCATTTATAACCAGTTATAACTAATAAATAACTGTAATTTATGAATGTCGTTTTCACCCAGCAATTTTATCCAAAGGGTTATTGCTAACAATTTTATGGATCATTTTATGTCATCCTAAGTTGGCTTAGAAACACCATTACCCTCTGGTTATGACTAACATAGCCATGGAAAATAGCACATTTATAAATGATTTTCCCATTAAAACCTCCATGTAGAAAGGATTTTCCATGGCTATGTTAAATAACCAGATGGTAACTATTTCTGAAACATGTAATCACAATAAATCCATTTGGCAAACTACATCTTTGATAAACCAGTATACAGTATATAGAACTAATCCCACTTAGTTCTTAAATCCAGTTACAATAACCATATAGTAAAAAAAAAACAAACTTCACATATTCCACTTAAATATTCTTAAAGATATAGATGTGTTTTCCCACGTAAATCACAATGTGGGGACCTGTTAGTTAACTAGGCCAACAAAGGTTTATGATAGATAATTATGTCTACAGTGAAATGGCGTATGATAGATAATTATGATAGATACTGATAATTATGTCTATGGTTTCTGATAGATAACTATGGTTTATGATGGATATCTAATGATATTTATGCTAGATATCTATGTGTCATAAGTGCTATAGGCCCAAAAGAAAGGCATGATGTGCCCCCAAAGATGTGGAAAACCATCGGTTTAACCCAGGTATTTTTTGGAGAACATTTTCATACCATGTTAGTATGTTGTAAACCTTGGTTAATGTGGAAAAAACACAACATACCATCTGGTTATTTAACATAGCCATGGAAAGATCCACCAATTTGTAGTAGGTAAACCATCTATTTCTATGGGCCATTTTCCATGGCTATGTTAAATAATCAGAGGGTAATTTGTAGATATTTGTAGTACAGGATAGTACAGGTTTTTTTGACCATGGGTAAAAACCACATGTTTTCTATGTTTACCTCACATTACCACACCCAGAAATAGCTTCGGTTGGATCATCTGTGATCACATCACAACTCGCTGAAAGATTCAGTAGGGCAGGGCTCCAACCGACAATAGAGCCTGCCAATGGGCTTTAGAGTACACCGCTCTTCTCCGAGGGTGCCTCTCCCAGTAATCTACCATGGCTGAGAAATCTTGATTTTCTGGGAAAATCATCTGCATGTTGACTATCGAAGGATAATTGGGGATGTGGGAAGCTATGTCCTTCTTCTCTTTCTTTTCTTCTTTCTTGTCCTGCAGCCACCCACTATCACGAACATGCCCAGCCGGATGGTCTAGTCTATTGCAAGTTCGTTGGGTATCGATCCCAGCCCGCAATCAAAATCAAGCAAACATGGGAGCTCGCAACATGAAGAGATTGAATACACACAGGGAACAAACATGACACCCAGCAAAATGTCCATGTTTTATTCTGGTTTGTTGGTACATTGCTCCTTCCAGTAACATACAACCCACTAAACCTACTCAACCAAGGTTTACCCAGCAGATACGTCCACCGAAGCTGCAGGAATCCACCAAATTGGAAATTTGGGACATCTATAAATGGGGTATACCGCCAAAGAAATACACAAATCAATCAATCAATCAATCAATCAATCAATCAATCAATATGTATATTGAGAATAAACATATATATATATATTTATATATGGAAGATTTATATGTTATATCATTCCATATATATATATATGAATGTATGTGATGATAAACCATGAAATTTGGGGATACCATATACCCTATTTCAGACAAAGTACTGTGAATAAATAGATCTGAAGAAACGTGATGCAAGAAGGGGCTTCCCAAGGATACAGTACATTGGTTTAAAATGTGGCTCCCCTAGATAGACAACTAGGGGAATACCAAGATTTGTGGTAGATACATCGAGCTAGTCAAAAAGGCTTTATGAATCAACAATTATACAAACATAATATCTGGTTATTTAACATAGCCATGGAAAGATCCACCCATTTTTAATAGGTAAACCATCTATTTTTATGGGCCATCTATATATACCATGGCTATGTTAGTCATAACCAGAGGGTAACATAACAGGGCCATTTCAAGGCCCCACCTCATAGACATCTTCACCATCATCAGCCTATTCCTGGATGATTTCCTAAGGAACTCACCTGGATAGCTCAAGAATTTGGCTATGACAATGGAGGTACCTACCATATATAAGGCCTTTTTTTGAGGGCTATGTAAGGAGATATACCCCCAAAATATGGCCTTATATGGTACAGTACCTCCAATTTAGGATCCTGGAATTCCCAGTGATATGAGGAGTCAATCTTATCCTCCAGAAAACGATGGATTGCTGAAAACAACACGCACATTTTTTATCACTCGGATGTCAAATCATGAGAAATCTTACTAAATCATAAGAATTCACCGACCTGAAGTCTTTAGTCCTGTTGGAATAGTTACCCAAATCCAAAAACCCTTCATTTACTTGGTGACGCAGTGATGTGAGGTATAGCAATACATAATATTGATTACTGTATATAATATCATAATATTGATTATATAATATCATAATATTGATTATATAATATCATATAGTATTATGGTATATTATATATATACATATTATACATGTAAATCCCATGACATCCCAAATATTCATCGATCCACTTCTGGCCAGCTCACCATTGCTGATGGTTAAACCACAGCTGTGCTTCAAATTAACCTCCAATCGGTGTTCCCAGCAGAACATAGCAGAACTATATTCCATTCATACAATGTGGAGCCAGCTGGAGCAAAGTTGGGGCCACATAACTTCAATAACTATGGTTTATGATACCTTTAGCCTATAACTATATAATACTATATATATATAGTTAATGTTTTTTTGGTTAACCAACATTCACATAACTGGGGGGGGCCCAAGGGGCCCCTGTAGGATCTGTAGGTTTGTCCTTCTTCTTCGATTGTTTCTGTTCAGGCGAATGAGGCTGCTTCTGCGGCGACAGCAGCAAGCCGCGGCGGAAAAACGGGAGGTTTGTTGGGAATTTGAGTGTCGTGATGATGCATTTTCCATACCTTTCTATATTCACATATGTAGATGCATATCATAGTATAATCATGTATAATCATAGTTATGATTAATCATGCGTATTATTGTCCATGTAAAAGTTCGGAATGGCAGCTTCAAAGCCACACAACGTTCTGAAAACCACCTTTGGAACCCCTCTCTCACTACAATGTCTGGGAGAGCACCAACTGAAAAATCGCCTGCAATCCAACTGCGCCAAGAAGAAGTATTCCTAATGCCAGGTGTTGCAGCTGACTATAGTGACAATAGTAACCAATCAACAGTAGGGTGGGTTTTGATGTCTCAACTGGTTTTCATTTGGGAATCTTCCCTCATGAGTTGTTTTCTTTCATGGGTCTTAAGCTAATATCAATATGACCGTGCCGCAGAAAAATCAAGCAACAATTTTCCAAAATGCGCACTGTTGTATAATCCAATGCCCCCTTTTTTTCAACACCCCCATTCTATGCGCCTACTAAACTATGGTTTCTGGTGGGTGTCCAATATTAGTTATCCGGCCTATATCTCTGTTAAATCTCATGACATCCTTATTTATGGCGGTTAAATCGCCCACTTTATAGTAGACCCATTCTACCATTACAGGAACTATAGATATACCTACTATAGACTAAAGATAACAATGTTTACATGTTTTTGTTAAGTGAACTCACACAGAAACAAGTCCCTGGGAGGCCTGTCCATAGTTTCCTTGCGCGAAAGGGCAAGAGAGTGACTCAAAACTGAATATGAGTGGGATCAGGACTTGACATTCCACTAATTAAAGATACGGTGGATGGAAGAAATCCTGCACCAGTTGGTAACTGTTTGGGAACTATAAAACATTGTAAATAATGGGATTACAATGGGATAAACCATCTACTAACTGGTGCAGGATTTCCTCCATCCACAGTATGATCCCATGCTATGTAGATATAATGGTATATATAATGGTGGATATAATGGTATATATAATGCACGTGATTGATCATGTTTAGTGACGGTTAAATGCTATTAAATTATGTTAATAGTCGGATTATAAACCCCATTAACTATCAGTATAAATACAATGTGGGGCCCCCTCAGTTATAAGTTGGTTTATAAACCTCATGAATACTATAGTGACTAGGTATCATAAACCAAAGTTATTGAGGTTATGTTCACCAACTTAGCTATCGTTTGGGGCCCCACATTGCAACTATATAAATATATGATCCCATGTTATGTAATGTAATGATGGTTATGATATGCAGCTATAAGATAGATACTTCGTGGTTCACTCGAGTGAGGTAGTTCATCCCATTTTTTGAGCAGGGTAGGACTAGTCCGTTCCAATCATAACTGGGATAAACTGCCAAATGTCTGGGTAAACTAAAATAATTCACTAACCTGAAACTTGCGGTCAGTTGGGGATAGTCACCCCTACAAACCATCATTCCCAGTGAGAGAGAACAGTGAGGTCGTTATAATTTACCAAAAATGTGTAAAATCGACCATTTCAAGATGTTCATGGGTTTCCCCCAGATCTTTGACATGTTAGTCTATAGTAGCACAGGAGAAAAAAATAAAAAAACAAGGAACATATAGGGACCAACCCAAAACTCGAGGGTTCATAGTGGGCTCTAATTCCATGCTGAAACTACTACCCTCTAGTAATTTAACATGGCCATGGCTATTGAACATGGCGTATTGATAGTTGATCTACCTATGATTTTTATTGGTGACGTTCCATAGCTATGCAAACGTTTACCAGAGGGTCAATAGCACCATTCTTCAGGAAGGCCATCCAAATCAACTGCAAAGAATTTTTAGATCACATCTGGTTGGTGGTTTCAACCATCTGACAAATACTAGTCACTTCAAATCAATCAGTTCAAATCAGTTCAAATCAGTTTAAATCAGTTTAAATCAGTTTGAATCAGTTTAAATCACCTTCAACGTGTTAAATCAATCAGTTTAAATCAGTTTATATAATATGTTGAATATCCTACTGGCTGGATCTGGTTGGTGGTTTCAATCCATCTGGAATAAATAGTCAAAGGGGGAACCTCATCCCTAAAATAAGCATCTGCGAAACCATCAACCAAGAAATCCCTTTTGTTAGCAATAAAATACGGTCCAGACCATGAAAATAGACAAGTTGGTCTATAAGAAACATATATATATATATATATATCGGATTTATACTGAATATATCTTGAATTTAGTCCACAAAAAATAGGTTTATATACAACAACAAATTTACTGCGGGGCCAATTGAGCAATGTTCAAAAGTTCAAAACCCTCTGTCGTCCCTGGTTGGGCAATAGGACATACAACGTTTGGGGCCCACAAAATATGCAACAAACACATCTTCCAAAATTGTGATCGGCTATATATATCTGGTTGGTGGTTGACCCTTACCCCTCTGAAAAATATGAGACCTCGTCAGTTGGGATGATGAACTTCCCAATATGATGGGAAAGTCATAAAATTCATGTTCCAAACCACCAACCAGCAATTAATATAATATTTCATTACCAGATGGTTAATCACCCTATTAAATCACCATAATCCAAATGTTCCAAACCACCATTTTGACTCCCATTTTGACCATCGCGTCACGTTGGTTCTGAACGTGACCCGTATTGGGTGGTTCATGTACCTAAAGAGGTAATCACATGCGGTGGAAACAACGGCGACTTCTCACCAAACGGTAACCCATCGATGGCAGCTGATTGGCGCCGGAATGTGTTGCCCCCATGACGCAACATCCAGTCATCGACCCATTGTAGCCGCTGTGGGCACCACGGCAATGCTATCACACCTGTGAACATGAGGACCATTTGAGAGGCAGGTCGTGTGTATTCAAAGGATAGCTTTATATGCATATGCCGCAAGGTTTCTTTGAAAACTTTCGTAAACCATCTGGCTCGTTGACGGAATGCAAAGTTCGGCAGGCTCAGGAAGGGGAGGTCCGAACCATCATACCATCGGTCTGTCTTAATGGGTCCCGGAAGGCCTGTGGTGAGCATAAAGTCAACGTACAGTTGAAAGTGAGACACCCACTGAACCTCATGGTCGCTGTTGTGGACGGCGGCCCAGAACCAACTGGTAATATGTCGAACCAACTTGTCCCCATACCATCTTATTGCAGTGGCCGGCAGAAACAGAGTAGGCAGTGCAGCCCAGCTAACCATAGGTTTGACGGGAGAGTGCTGCATGGGGGGCTCCCCACTCATTGGTGCTTCCTCCCGTGTGGCTTCCTTGCTGATAGCCAGTTGCACTTGTTGTACCGCTCGGTTAAACCATGCAATTCCTTCACATGCTGCAGTATGCTGTCGCCACAGTCGCCAGAAATCCGGAGTGCGCGAAAGGTTTGCTCGGACTGCTTGTCTATCAGCTATGCTACTATGCCGAAAACACCAGTCAGTGTAAAGATCACCTGCCTCATCATTGCGCTGGTGCGCGGCAACTTTCGCAACAAACAGTGGACTGGCCCGGGCACGAACAAGTGTTTGGATTTCCAACCACAAGTCTGAGTGTGAACTGTTCACTCGCACCTCATGGCCTGACTGGATACGTTTGAGTTTCTTGATTACACTATCACAATCGGACTAGAGGAAAAGGCGTTCAGCCGACCCTTCCGCAATTTGCAGCGCCCTGAGCACAGCAAAAACTTCCGCTCGGATTGCGCTCTGCAAGATTCCGGGCAAATGTCCCGCATCAAGAACTTCACTACCTCGGCAATCATAAACTCCTGTGCAGGAGGCTAACACCACTGCATACCCAGCAAACCGTTGATTCACCAACTGTTGGTTAAAACAACTGCCATCAGTGAAAATGTATATGTCACCGTGAAACATGGCACTGGGGATTGGCATGTGAGGCAAACCAGCAAAGTAACAATTCCACTCGCACAGAGTAGTTGGTTGCATCGACCACCCAGAGCAGCTAAGGGCTTCGGGGAGATCACAAATACAACGTCGAACATCTGGAGTGAGACCTGAACGCAATGACTCAAACCTGGTGCATTCCCAAAACCGGTGGTACCTGCTGTCACTGCAGGCACAGTAGAGACATTCATCAGTGGGGGCTTCCTGGCAAAACATCTTGCCGTCTTGGGTAAAATGCGTGCCATTGAGCACTTTGCGAAACAATGCTTGATCTGCCACATCCAAAGATAGCAGCCAACGTCTCGTGTCAGCAACATCACAAGTTCCAAGGCCTTCAAAACATCTGCGGTGGGCAGTGGAGGCCGCGACAACTTTGGGCCATTGCAAGTCCAGTCGATATTGGAGCTCAGCCATGGAAACCTCAAACAAAGAAAAACTACCAAACAGGTCCACAAGCCTACCCGAGTCATTAATGTGCCACCCAAGAAATTGCAAACGTGTGCAAAGGGTATGGGTGATACTGTTACCAGGAAAGGCTTCGGAACCAGCCACAATCTCGGCAAGCACTTGCTCAACACGCTCTCTCTGTCCACAGTCACGGGTGAGACGCATGGTTTGCTGGATGGCCCAGTTATGCGGGTCTGTGGCAGAGTTCTCAATGAGACCTAACTGCACCATGGGGTTGGCCCCCGCTGCCTCAGCACGGAGACCACGCATGGCTCCTGATCTCAAGGACTTAAACAAAGTCAGGCTCAAAGTGGTAGCAGGGACACCATGCAAAAACTTCGGCCATGCTGCAACTCGTACCGCCCTTACTTTGGCAGCATAGTTACATGCAGAGATTTTCAATTTGTGCCAGAGGTGGTGCGCACCCTGGATCCGGGCAACCAAGGTTTTATTGGTGTGGAGTCTGGTGAATTGGACATGGGCTCCCAGGTTCCTATCACTAGCAACTAAATCCAACCCTTGTTCACGAAGGATCTGGCGACCATAAGCACTGACCGACAAGGTATGGGTCTTACGGCGGTCAAGCAGCAGGTCCATCGCCTGTGTGAAACGCTCCAGGCATTGCAAGGCCGGTTGAAGGAAACCAGGGTTTGTCATCAACACTTGCCAATCATCCACATAGGACAACGGCTGGCACATCGGAAAAAAGTGAGACATCCAAGCATGGTAAACCATGTCAATGACCATCATTCCAACACATGAGAGGGCACAACCCTCAGGCAGTCCACAATTGCTGTACGCAGGGGGGCTGAGGGCACCATTGATCTGGAACCGACGCGGCATGATAGTCAGGGCACCAGCCCATGCTCGCAGCACATGAAATGGGATCCCTACCAGTGCACAGCACTCAAACACCACCAGCCGAGGGAGATAATTGAACGCTTTTTGGATGTCTGCTATGATGCCACTGAGGTGGATTTCCTGTTCATACGCCTGCTCTATGGACCATAACAGTTGGGACCAAACCTGTCCTGCAAATCTCTGTGGCCTACTTCCAAACAAACCTGGGGGCAAATGTTCATCCAGCTGCTGAATAATGTGTCTTGCATTGAACGTGCCCCAGCATCGATACAAAAGACCTAGCACCGTTATAGGACGAAAGTCCAGGGCTTTCTGAGGCTCAGGGATCTTAGCAATGCAGGCGACACGGCCTGACACAATCTGGGCTGGCCAAAGGCCTGTTGCTTCAGCATGAGTAAAGATGTCAACGAAATTGCTCAAGGCTGCAGTGGGCATGGCACGCAGGTCGGTCAATGACACTCCATCCAAGCCACTTGCTGTGGCTGCCTTCTTATGAGACAGACAGTGGCGCAATGTCTCCACCGTCATCGGCGGCACAGTCTGCTGCAATCTGGGCAAATGCTGTCTTGCAAACTCCAGGATTGGGGCCCATCGTTGTGGCGGTACATGTGCGTGGCGTTCCCACATCTCTTTCCATGTCGTCAAAAAAAGTGTGAAACAAGTCTGCATCTGTTCCAATTTTACAAGTCTGTGTAATGGAGTCCCCTACTTTCACTCCATCAAGGCTCTCTACCCATACACAGTCATGTTCAGCATGGATCACAGGCAGTCTCACGGCTTGGCAGACAACTGGCTCGGTCAAATCAAACTGCATCGGCTTGTCCAAGACAATGGCAAGTTCCTCCTGGCGCACCTCAATCACCTTAGCAGGTCTGGGCTGGAGCAACACCTGGACTCCTTGATCAGAATGTGTCTTCAAATCATGAAAAATCGAATTTGGATTGCTTTCCCTCTTCAATCGTGCATACAAACGTGATGATTTCTGCAATTCAAGTTCGAACTGTCGGAGTGCCAGTGACATTGAGTCATAGATGTGTGTGGCCACCTGCAACTTCGGTGGGATGAGCGGAGAATGTGCTCCGGTGCACCATGGGTCTGTGTGGGGGCATTTGTCCACCAATGTGAAAAGGAAGGATAAAAACCCTTGGCCCTAACAATGGCACCCCACACCAAACAGGCATGTTGTGAGGTAACATCATTACTTTTGGCATACCTGCAATACGCTTGGAGTCGGCGCGTTTGACGCAACCATTGCGTATAGCGGAAGGATGAGCAGACAAACTGCGGTTGGACATCCCCTTTCCGGGCCAAGCGCGGGGCAGGCACTTTACCAGCAGTCACCGGTGAAGTGGTCATGGTCATCGCCCTTCCTCTAGCATTCTTGGGAACAGGGAAAGGCACGCAGCGGGCAGCAGTTGTTTCTATGTGTTGCCAAAGGGCTGCATAGCGTTGCTCACATGTTCCTGATGTGGTGCTCCAAAATTGCTCCTCCATTTCCCAGTTCACAGGCCAGGGGAACTGGGTGGGTGAAAACCATATCTGCTTCGGGACCAGGGCTTTCATCGGGTGAAGCACTCCAAGGAGAACCGCATGGTCGGGGAAAACATCCTGGTGGACCTCAACTGAGTGCAGCAGCTGTTGGAGCTCAGGTGAAATGTAGAAATAATCCTTTCGGGTGACCCCTTTACATGTAGGTTGGATAGGGACTCCCCACAGGCGGTTTGCCACATCTTGCAGATCGAGGAATCCCGCCGCTTCCAGTTGTGCAAAAGAGGGAAGCTCATACTGTGAAACATTCCAATCCCCTGCCACATAGCGAGGGCCATTTGTGAGACAGCAAACATGATTAACCACTTCCTGGAGGAGTCTCTCATTGTTCTGCTTTTGGTGGGGGTAGGTGCTACTTTCTGGTTCACCGTACACCACACCACCCGTGACCCAAGTGTCCTGGATGAGCGTCGTAGTGATGAGCACCCGGGACGGCCCGGGACGAGCCAAACACATCAGCAGGCAAATGGGTGGGAACCGCACGCGTAGGGTGTTTGGAAATTGTGGCCACCCCTCGCCAAGAGGCATGGTATGTGCGGTCATTCTGTGCAGGGACTGGGTGCCCTCCGATCATGTACCTATATGGACCTCTGGCAAATTGCATACTTGCACGAAATTGGTGCATCGCATGTTCACTCAAATGGGTTTCAGAAACGGCCCAAACATCCCCATGGGCCAAGTGTGAAACAAGGTAAGGTGCCTTGCCAGGAAGACCTGACGGGTTGAACGCACCTAAGGCAAAACTGGAATGAGGTTTGGGGCCGGGATTAGCCGCTTCACCAATGCGACAAAGGAGCACAATGGCGGCAACATAAGGCCACAAAACTGATCTACATCTAACCGATGTAAGGCGGCACAAAGCCGCTCCCCAACAAAATCCCCAAAACAGAAGGCCCAGGCCTCGGATGTGGGTCCCAATGCAAGTGAGCAACACACAAATGAGAATCACAAGGCCGAGGCCATGGCCTCTTTGTCATTCCATCCCTTCGTCTCTTGGCCGCTTGGCAAGCAGCCCTCTTATTTGTTGCATCTGCTGCTCAAAGAGGGACTGCATGGTTTGATTCTGGTTCTCAAGGTGGCCATGAAGCTGCTGGGCTTGTGCCGTGACCTGACCCTGCAGGGCTGTAATCTGCTGGGTATGTTGGCTGCTGTGTTCTTGGAATTGGTTCTCCAAGCCTTGCTGCTTTGCCAGCAGGTGCTGTACTTGTCCCTCTAGGGTTTGGACCCTGTCAGGTAGGTCGTCTTGCTCCATGGGTGGCTGCATCTTGGCTAACACAGCCGTCTGGATTCGGTCCTCAATTTGTTGGAGCCCTTCAGTCGGGCCAGCCGTTGCCGGGCCAGTGGGGTGATACTTCTTCCACGGGTCATTGACAACCCATGGGTCGTTCTCAGCTTGTTTGCCATCAACAGGTTTGCCACACAACGCCAGCGTGGCCGCAGATCCAAGCGTCATGGGCTGGATTGTGTGTGAAACTACTTCTTGCTTCACCTTGGCAATCATAATCTCTCCCGAGGTGGTCGGGATGATTGTTTGGTTGGGTTCCTCCGCCGATTGGACAAGCCACATCACTCCTTTACCTGGGCATGGTGTCGCAGGCTGCAAGGGGCGGCTTTCCCAGCCTGCTTTTTGGAGTATACGTCCTACCGCTTGTCGATCAACCCCATAGGGAAAAGGTCCTACCGTGTACACAGTTTTGGGTCCACTGGGCAAGTAGACGGTGTCAGGTTTGACAATTTGGTGAATTGTCTTGGCTTGGGCACTGTGAACTCTGAGGCCTCTTCGGTCAGCTAACCTAGCCAGTCCTATGACCGCAGGGTTGGTCTGCATGAGATGTTTCATCTCTTGAAGCGAATTCTTTGGTGTCCATATGACTGTGTAGGCCGGCAAAACATCCCTACCGTCGGCTGTGCGTGGCTCAGAGTATGCGCCAGAAACCCCACTTGCACTAAGCATGGTCTCAAGCAGGCAAATCGGGATTCGGATGCACACAGAGAAAATGTGGGCTTGTGCTGGCGGACAGGGCTTGAAACCTTGGCGGAGATATTGTCTTCTCCAAACATCAATGATTGGATCTCGAATAGGTAGTTGTTCATGGTTGTGCCACCCATCACATTGGCAGTTGTCAGTGAGACATCTTTTGAGCATGGGCATGAGACCGACCAAACATTTGATGGGGGATTGACAAAACTCATCCCAGTCACCAAGGAGTTCATCTTTGTAGACCAAAATCTTCAAGGTAACAACCTCAGGTGTGTCAACCGTAAGGACCGCCATGCCAGTGGCTTTCTCAACCAGTCCGGTGCCAACCTGGACAAGGACCGCATCGACTAGCACAGGTTCACTGTCGATCATGCACCTACAGGGCACGGACACCACGGCATGTGGAAGAGTCGTCTCAACTTGCATACCTGCCCGGTGCAAGACGATCAAGGCAAGAGGCTCTTGTGAAACAAGCTTCCCAGATCTCAGGTATGGTTCCGCATCCTGCAAGTTCATTAAAATGACTCCACTACTCAGTGGGCCAATTTGCTTCATGGTCAATTGGGGGAGCACCTGATTCTGACAGCGGAAAGTGCCATCAACTACTTGGAGCTTGGCTGGGTCAATGTCAACCTGTTGAGGGGGGCTTTTGGATTTGCCCTTACCCTTGCCCTTGACAACCGGTCTCCCTTTCTGAGCATCAACCACCTTGGAAAGTTCACTGGGAAGCACAAACTGGAAACGCGAGTTGTTTCCCAAGGCTTTCAGTTGGCGCCATGGTTGACGGTGGTTCAGGGCAGTAAGCAACTGTTCACTCCCTAACGCCTTGATGGCAGCTTGGGCTCGTTCCTCCAACTGGTCTTCTGGCACTCCATGCTTGGCAAGTTCAGCACTCAAGTTTTTTAACAGCTGTCCATGGGGGGCATAACCAATCATCGGTTTGACTTGCTCAACAAAGGGAAAGAGGTGAAACAACATAGCACGGACATCATGAGCCTCACCAATGATTTCACAAAAATCCCAAATCCTTGCCAACACCTTCCATGTAGCTACCCCACAAGAGCAGAGCGTGTCAGCCTCAGCAATGACTTCATGAACCTCAAGTGTCGGGAGCTTTGTTTGGAAGGCGACCCCACTTTCAAGAAACACCACCAGGGAGCCATGATGTTTGAGGGCAATCACAGGCGACCAGTGAAACTGGCTGAGCAGGGCACACAATAGAATGCTTTGGTTGCAACTGGCAAAAGCTCTGAGGTGGGTGTCAAGCTGTGATCTACCAACAAACGTTCTCCACATACCAAGAGGGCAATGCTTCTCAAGGACAGCAACATGCCAATCCATTTCATCATAGGTCATTCCAACCGGAGCAGGCATACGGAAGGGAGTCGCATCAATGAAAACTGTGGGTTTGGTGACTTTGGCAAACTCAAACATCTCATTGAGCAGTTCATACACCATGTTCCAGGCAGGCATTATAGGGAGTGGCCTGCATTCCCAATCAAGACCCCACCCCCAAACCGTCGGCTGTGTGATCGGTCCAGTTCGGAGTGAGTTGGCAAAGATTTCTTTCATCTTCCAGCATCGAGCATACAGGTCTTCAATCGTGCGTGGAAGCGCTGACCGCAACATGACATGGGCAAAGAAGCTGACAGTCATGGTTCCACACAAACCGTCAATGTCAATCCCATGGGGAGCCCGATGGATCATGTGGAGAGACATACCCAATTTGGTGACAAACAAGTGCAGAATGCTGTCGATCAAAGGTTCATCACTAGCAAAATTGGCCAGAGTATGGGCTTGTAGTCCATTCGGACTGGGTGCAAACCAGATGGGTATCCAATGAGCCTCGACCAACAGGGCAACAAACAAGTGCGTGTCAGGGTCTTCTCGTGGCAACCAGTGGTCACGGATCCAGTCATCGAGAACCGAGGGCTCACCAATGGTCCATTGGAACGTGCCAAGGCATGGTGCCACCATAAACTTCCTGGTGTCGTCTGGATTGTGACAGTCAAGTAGATGCTGTAACTGAAATTGCATTTCATCATCGGCCATGGCATAGCTATGTGAGGTGACCTGACGGAGTCTTGCCATACGCTGGGATGCAACAACTGGGTCAGTTAAGGGTGGGGCATTCGCCCTGGCCCCTGGCACTTGGTCACTCAAACCCGCCTCATCAGTCGTGATGAAAGTTTGCATGCTTTCGGGTGTGGCATCTTGAACATCCTCGGGCATTCTAGGGAGTCGCCCGGATTCCCATTCTGCAGGAACAGCCTGTGGTTGTACCTCACCAGGATGCATCACATTACAATTGCAATCGGCCGCAGTGAGTAGCGACTGGGCATCCTGTGCAGCAGGGGCATCATCTGCCGTTCTGATTTCCTCAGGCATTCTAGGGAGTGGCCTGGATTCCCGTGAGGAACTACCTGATGGTCTCTCAATGGGTACCCTTGGGAGATTGTCCTTGGTGGTACCTGCAGGTTCTCCATGGCCGGTAAGTTGGCCCATATTGAAGGCATCATTGTTCTGGTTTTGACATTCCACTGTCCCCTGAGTAGCAACAAGTCCCGGGGTCAATGGCAGTTCAGACGGCTGTGCTAACTGCCAACGGTTGACTTCTGAGACCTCTGCAGCAAAAGCCACGAAAGGATTGTCATCAGCCTCTTTGGCTTTCTTTCCCAGGCCCCAAATCACTGGTCGTGGCGTGGAGTCATTGGCATACAAGTGGGCAACAAATGATGCTCTCATGTTGGCATGCAAGGTACGCAACTCAGCAAGATCAGTCGGGAGTGGCATTCCCATGACTACATGCGCAAGGAAACACATTGCAAACGCTCCACACATTCGGTGTTCAGGCAGCGAGTCCGGAATCCGATGGATTGCAAAGGACATGAAACCAAGAGTGTTTGAGATATGTTCCACAATTTCCTCAACCTGTGAAAAGTCAATGCCTTCAGCCTGGATCATGTGGACTTGCAACACCGTGCTTCTTGGGGAAAACCCGATGGGTATCCAATGGTCCTCAACTGAAAAGGCCGTGACAACGTTGACCCCTTGGGAGGACACCTCGTTGTTCTTTGCACACCACTGCTCCACAATGATCTTACCTATGGAGTTCCAGCAATTGTAAACCAAAGGCTCAAGGAATGTGAAAGTGCGCCCAAGCATGGTGGAAGGCACCGGCTGCTTGTCAATCAAACTGAGCAGGTGAAACCGAATTTCATCATCTGCAACCAACATCCCTCGTTCATTCAGAAGATCAATTCTCTGGTCGCTGGTTACATTCACCATTGGCATATTGAGATCAGTTGAGGATGTCTGCGATGCATTGGGTCCCTGGTCACCCGCACCCCAAATCCATGGTCGGTCAACTATGTCACACCTTTGCAGTGCAGCAATGTACCTTTCTCTGAGCATGGAATGGACCACAGCAGCTTCATGACAATCTGATGGGAGCAAGGTACCCACCAGTTCAGATCTAAGAAACGCAATGGCAAGAGAGCCACACAGATCAGAGGTGAAGAACAATCGATGCTCACGACGGATGAGAGCACTGTCAAAGCCGAGCGAAACTGCAATCGCATTGACAACGTGGTTCAACCCTTCATGGGTCGCTTCAGCTTTGTCCCAAGTGGACACATGCAACACTTTTTGAACCGGAGTCATGTAAACTGGGATCCAATGCTTGTCAATGAGAACCACAGTCACAATAGGAATCCCCCTTTGGATGATCTCAGGGTGGTCTCTGGCCCACAGTCCACAATCAAAACCTTTTCCAACAACCCATGATGTGAAAACCAGGGGGTCAATCACACAAAGTGGAAGCACCGGGGAGCTGCCCTTGAGTTGGTGGTCACGAAACACCGTGGTCAATGCGTGCAAATGAAAACGAATTTCATCATCAGCCCAGTATTGATGTTGTGCTTCAAGGATTCTGATCCTGTCAACTGACCGGAAGAATTGATGTCTAACTGACCACAATTGTTGAGTGTTGGTAACACTTGGCGGTGACAACTTCAAAAACTGTTCACCTTGCAACTGGATGAGAGGAGTGGCATCTAACCAGGGTTGGTCACTGACGGATGCTCCCGCTGGAAACGCGCATTCACCAACATCAAACTTGGAGACCCTCACCATTTTCCTTGGCGGAGATGCAACCTCAATGGGGTCCTGAATTGGTTGGGTCCATGCAGCTGTAGGTGAAACAATTGGGTCATCCGGAACTGGGCACAGCACCTCAGCCTTACGAGTACGGATGACAATCAATTGTCCAACTTCCATGACATGATCCAGCGGGATGGTTCTACCATTCATCGTGATCGATTCAACATCCAAAGTTTCAACCAATTGAGCATGTGCATGCAAAAACTGTGAAACAGTGGCACAACACTTGGGTTGGAACCTGATGGGTGAGTCTTCAGAGTCCTCAAAAACTACTGTACACGAATCAGCTTGCATGCAGCCAGCAGTTGAAGGATCATCAGTGATGATCGGGCAGTCCATCCACGATCCACGGTGTGGGTTCTTCATCAGCAGATGCATCAGAAATGGTTTCAGGGACCCTTTCTTTGGACCGGATCAGGAAAGTCCAAGATTGAAGCAACATGTACCGGACCAACAATCTTACCCTCCCATCTCAAAGGAAATACTAGTTCAGCCATGGAAAGATCTTTGTGCTCATCCCAGAATCCTATCATGGCAGTCAATTTCGCATCATGGATCAACTCCTCACTTGGGGGCCAAACCTGTCGACATCTCATCAACATCCAGGATCGGTAGGCTTGGATTTGCGCATCTGGGGTGAAAACTGGCATTCTTTGAAGTTCATTGAGTTTGGCATCCAAAAACCCAAAGACCCAGAGAGCCTGGAGTGGACATGCAAGTTGTCCCACTGCTGACAGCGTCAAACCCACATCCTCCCCATAGTCCAAAACAGGATCCATTGAATTCAAACCCATGGCTTCGTTGGGATGGATATGTCGTATCAACAAGGATCCATCCAATTGCACAGCACTTCTCACCAAACATCCGTGAAGACCCTTGGCAGCTAAACGGCAAGATGCGAAACCATAGTGTCGACATCCGCAGGGGCAGGCACGGAGTTGGGATCCCCACGCATGAAGTGCGCAAGGTGCAACCCCCTTCATGTTGAGCATGTGCTTGGCATGCATGTCAGATGTTACCCCAAAAGCTTCCAACTCATGATCATCCAGCATCAAATGTTTCTCATCCCCGGCATCCCACAAACGTATCTCAGGTATGATTTGCTGGACAGCCCACAGATTGTCAAGCGCTTTCCAGGGATACATTTTGATTTCCCCAATTTCAGGGGCAGTGAGAAGCCACCAAGCACGGTGCCTCCTGCATGGCCAAGTCTGGTCAAGGCGAAGCTCAATTTGTGAGCAGGTGAAACCTGTTCTGCTACAAAACCTTTGGACCTCAGATTTGACAAAGCAGTCTTGGGCTGCAGGTGCGACACATTCCAAAATGACAGCATAGGCATGGAGACACATGGCAGCATTCAAGGTCTTGGTGAGACAATTGGCACGGGAGTCGGAGGCTCCTTTACCATCCCCTAAGGTTGAAAAGGGCTGGCAGCTGAACCCTGACGCAATCACTGAGGCGCCTCTTGAGGCTTTCCAGATTTCGACAATGGTATCCTGGGTCCCAAAGTCTCCTACGATCCCCACTGCGTCATGTACCTTGGTATGCAGTGAAACCATTCGCTCGTTCTGATCGACGGCTGTGACCACTTCAAATCCAGCCGCTATTGCTCCCTGGGCTAAACCACCGAAACCACAGCAGAGATCCACAACTGAGTGCGTGGAGGTCCATGTAGGGGCTTGGTGTCCCAATACCACAGTGTCTTTTGTGGCAGAAACAATTGGCATGGGGAATTGCTGGCGAAGGCAAACATTGAAAAGGGTAAATGAGTGAAACTCTCCAGTCAAAAGCCCTTCGTATGCAAACCTGGTGTCACCATTCCGAATTTGCATGAAGTGAGACGAGTGCTCAAGGTCAAAAACAAGGACCTTACCCACCAGATCAAAAGACTGACCAATGTCCACCTGCGAGAATTCCATGGGATTACACGACATGGCAACAAGGATGGATACAAACCGCCCAAAGTTCGGTAGGGGCAGCCGCACCCCTGGCAGGATTTGGGCAAACACGGCTGTTCCAAACCACCAACCAGATATGATTTTGATTAAATTGACCATTATTAACCATTATGAACCATTATTAACCATTAACCATTATTAATTGCCAAACCACCAACCAGATATAGGTTGATTTAATTAATGATGGTCTATATGAATCCATTACTCAAGCAGACCAGGAGATAGAATATGATTTTTTTTAGCTCACAGATAGAATATGAAAAACAAGTTAAGGTAGCTAAGACCCCAAACAGCAAATAGAATATGCAAACAACATATGCAGATAGAATATGAACATATGATATATGTGCAATGTTGCATGTGTATGCAGTACAGTACTGCACTGCCTGCAGCCAGTACAGTATAACGACCAAAAAATA
>Ga0126342_10005288_pt1 | contig 22448 bp, 17 predicted proteins | sample Cyp1metagenome_FD_92528 | JGI IMG/M metagenome (GOLD analysis project Ga0126342, IMG submission 92528) | Coral microbial communities from Lord Howe Island, Old Settlement Bay, Australia - Cyphastrea 1 metagenome | ecosystem: Host-associated > Invertebrates > Cnidaria > Coral ...
GTACATACGGTTTCATACATGTTGATTTTCACAGGTACATGCTGTTGAAGTAGCCCCCCAAGGACAAGAAGTGCACAAGCGAAGGCTAAGGATTTGCTAGTGCTCACTTGTATGGGTCTGTCCTGTATTGGCCATTGCTTGTCATAAAGCAAACTTACATTGCAATAGCAGAGGTTGTGGTTGAACCAAACTACATGGGCTCTTGAAATGTGTTCCGGTAGAAGATTCAGTGAACGTTTGCAAAGCTATTTAATCAGAAATATCTGTTCAACGTAGCTAGGTGGGAAACCCCCCGCGAGCCCCGCTCCACCCAGTGCCCTGCAAATTCTTTCCTCCAATATAATACATATATATATATATATATACATATACCCTCTGGTTATTCAACATAGCCATGGAAAATCACCATTTTCAATAGGTAAACCATCTATAAATGGGCCATTTTCCATAGCTATGTTAAATAACCAGAGGGTATATATATATATATATACATATATATATATGTAATCCATCAGCATATGCTTCACTCCGCCAGAGAGTTGGCCCAGAAAGCCAGGCCTTGAAACCTGGAACCTGCGCTTCCTTGACGGGCCAGGGCCGCAGATGGCGAATTGGGCCATGGAGTACCAGATGGCATGGTTTTTTGGGGGTCAAAGATGATCACATGTTAGGTCAAACCCACGTTTTGTTCGGTAAAATCTACGGTTATGGGCCTGATGGTTTCGACAAATATTGTCTCCCCATGTGTATTGGCAGATACTTCCCAGCTTGTTGACAAGAGTGACCAATATTGGTCATTCCCAAAAAATGGACTGCTTTGCCCTCTGGTGGCAATGGACAATTCACCGTTGGACGATTTTCCAAAGCTCCATTTCTGGGGCATTTCCGAGCTACCAGTAGCCTCAGTAGCCAGTGTTTCATTGCCAGATGATAATCTCAAGAATCAGCAGCGTGTTTTGGTTCCTTTGTTGCCCTAAAAGCCATGGCCGCCATGGCCATGTTCCAAGCAACCGAGGTCAAGACGAGTGCCTGGCAGGCGATGGGTAAAACAAAAATGGAGGATTTAAGCAGAAAAGATTAGGATATGTAGTAGCAACTCCAGAATGGATAGAAAAGTTAGACACCTGGAAATTAGAGGATTTTTTTGGGGGAAAACGTGGGAAATCATGATGTGTCACATGCCTGAAACAATGTTCTATCTTTTCTGGCCCCATTTTTCGTATGAAAAAGTGGTGGACAAATGGCGGTCGACAAGCAATAAGCGGCTTGGAAAATTGTACACATCAAGCAGGTACAGTACTCTGAAACATGCCCGTCTCCCGACTTACACTCTGTCATGTACACATTTAGTTCACTGAAGTCTGCATGTTAGCATTTCTTAATCACCCATTCAATCTGGGTAAATTATAACGACCTCACTGTTCTCCCTCACTGGAATCATGGTTAATAAGGGAAATCATTCCCAGCCATGGCCTTAATTCAGGTTGGTGAATTATTATAATTTACCCAGATTCAATCACGATATGCCTGAGATGCGATAGCCACCTTACAAGATATGGAGATCATAGATGCGCATCCTTCCATACTTCCAGCTAATCCAGGATCCGAAGATGGCGTGCCTTGTTGTTGGAGAGGTGCAACGGTGCAACCTTGTCGCTAATTGATGACAACTAGGGCAGGATTTCAGTCTGGTAACATCATGATATACTGGAAATCAGGGCACACAATAACTAGTCTCCCAGTTACTACTACAATGAATTTATAGCAATGATTGCTTTGAGTTTAGTCTTCGAGCCCCTCTGGAAAAACCCCAGCAGTAGCCGCAGCCAATTGAGGATCAAATACACATTTCGCAATTTTACACCGAGGGGTTGGGGATGCTAGGATGGTACGAGATGTTGACCAACAAAGATGTAACCAATAAAGATTGTGGGTTTTACTAGTCGGTCGAATAGGACGTATTTGGAATCTTTATGAATCTATGTCAACCTCTGACCGGAAACAATCCGCAACAGGTTTTGGAAACTGCATCTGTGCATGACAGTCCATTCTTGGGTGTCGCATACGACACATCAGTGCGGGAGAGTAAGCTACCAAGCTAACTAGTTGAAACCATATTCGAAAAAGTTATGATATTGAAGAGCTGATTTGGAACATGCTTGCAGGGGCAACTCTGTGAAATCTGCGGACATTATATTATGAGGTATATTATTATTTGGTTTGAAATCTCAGAATATTTATTTTTGGAGGAAGCAGAGTTTCCAAAGGAGGAACTTGCACAAAAATGCATCAAAGTGAGAGGTTCAGGTTCACTGCCTGATACTTCTTGTATGTTCAAGCTTAGTGTTTCCAGGAAAAGCTTCCAACACCGTGGTATGCTGCCACAGCTTGACATGCAAAGTGTTTGCTTTGGATGCCAGGTGCTGGTTTCAAGGATGAAAAGAAATGTGCCAAGAAAGGAAGCAGTGACATTCTCTTGTAGGGTACTCAGCACAGCGAAGGTCGGTGTGCACAAGAAAAAATATGCAAAATCTGCTGGTGCATGTTGTTGACCCATTCACAATGTCATTTGGTCGAAGTTGATCATGTTGTTGCTTAGTGATGATTTGTTTGTTCCTTTGTTCCTGATGTCTTCCTTACCTTGACTCCATCAAGCTTCTGAATGCATTTGGTTGGCCCTGCCCATTTGATGTTGCTTGGTCTGTAAAATATCCTTCTATATTATATATCCCTATGAATACATGGCATTGCTCAACGTGTTCGGGTTGACTGGGTTGACTCAGGAAAACACTCGGGTGTCTCTGTAGTTGTTTTCATCGATTCCCATCTGGAAATGGCTGGAAAAAAAAAAATGTGGTCCCCGAAAAGATAGGTCAGTGATTCCCAGCTTGTAGATATGATATAAAGATATATAAAGATGATGTTTCCTCCAGAATTCCCAGGTTTCCATGTTTTCTATTTGGGAAGCTGGGCTTGCTATAGATGTTCCCACCACAATGAGGCTAACGCCGCCCGATAGCTGCGCTCCAACGCAGAAGGGCAAGCGAGACTCCCAGAGAATGTGGGACTTCAAACCAACAAATGGCTCTGATCTCGGGAGTTCACCACAATCTGATAGCACAAGATGGCATCAGATCAGGATTTCAGCAAATATGAGGATTTACCATCTGGTTATGACTAACAGTTCGCCATGGAAAATCCCCAAAATAAATGGAGGTTTCGTTCGCTGGAAAAATCATCTATTTCTATGGGCCATCTATACCATGGCTATGTTAAATAACAAGAGGGTATCCAATATAGCCACCTAAAATCACAGCATCAGTAAATCATCTATGATCTACAAGACGAGGCCATGTTCGTCCATGTTCCATAGCTACGTGAAATTACCAGATGGTATTTCAAATTATGAATGATGAACATAAAGAAAGTCTGCGGTCCCCTTGGCTTTATAGGAGTTGAACCACGATTTATAGTAGTTTTAAACATCAGAAATATCGAGATCTATTTGATAAACAATGGTTGGTTGATTATTATAGGGGTTATCCTGACTGGTAAGTAGGGGATCGGCATCATCATCCATTATTATCAGTACCATGGTCAAAAACTTCCGAAAGTGGCTCAGATTAAGATGATGTTTATCAATTTATCAATCCATTAGCAAAGATGTATAATTCGGTGTTACATCGGGCTAACCCTTATTGGTGTCCCCATTAAAAATGACCAACACATCCAATGACAGTGGGATGACCATATATATATATCCCATATACAATGTTTTGAACATGGGATGCTATGGCCGGCATCACATGGTTGTTCCCTGAAATAGGTACCCCCAAATCATCCAAAATTGGATCATTCTTCAACCCATCAGTTGTCACATCAGGCCCCAATATATGTGACCTGTAAAGAGCACCTCAGGATGGATCCACTTCCCGTGTGCAAGCAGCTCTGTGTGAACCAGTTTTCGACGGCTCCCAATGCGCAAAGCTCAGATTCCGCTAAGCAGCTGACCTGGGTTCTCCAGAAATGGTGTCCTAAACTGACACAGGGAGACATGTTTGAGGATTGCAACTTAGAGTTTTTACAGTATATGTAAAGAAATCATTCTTACATACTTAGCCCAAGAATTGCAGAGGATGATTTGCTAAACATCCTTTTAGTTGTTTGGCCATGTTTCCATATTTTTCCAAGCATCAAATGGGGAAAAACTCCAATTTCTGCGACGAGTGCGAATGTCCTGCCAGGTGAACGAAGAGAACTGCGACGGGTGCGGATCGGAGATTTTTGGCGGCTTCGAGTCGAGGGATGCCGAAAAAATGTTGTTGGGAGTATCAACCCAACAACCAAGGGTTAGTATGTAACCAGATGTTGGGTGAGTATGTAACCAGATGTTGGTGTGCCAGGTGTTTTGTTGGCGAACCATGCGAGTGCTTCGTGTCGGCCTCTTAGACTGTCCATGTCAAGTGTCAAGCACAGCAGGGTGCAACACAAGAGGAAGCCTAGCCTAGCAGTATTTGCTTCAGGAAATGCGAAATGTTCGAACACTTGCGGATGTTGACCCATCAGAAGTGGCCATGAAGCCCTCGAAAATGGTAGATCTTCGGCCAAAAAAATGAAGTAAGTGTGTCTTGTATACAACTGATGGTGTTCAAATTACCTCAAATGGGATGTTTGGGCAAGAGATCATCGAATTTTTCTTCAGCCGGACCTGGTGGCGTTCAGGAAATGCGAAGTGGAGATGGTTAAAAGAGCAGGTGGTCCGCTGAGTTACCCTCTGGTAATTTAACATAACTATTGAAAATGGCCATTTATAGTGAGTTTTCCCATGAAAAATGGTGATTTTCCATAGTTACGTTAGTTTACCAGAGGGTAGCTGTGCGCTGAAAGGATTGTGCACCTTCGAAGCATTTCTTTAAGGTTCATAGCAATGGATAGCAATGGTAGAACATGCATGAAATTCTGATTACCCAATACGTGTCTAGATGTTTCTATGTCTCTATGAATTAAAGATATTTTTCCAATATGTGTTTATTTCAACTGAAGCAGTAAGCTTCGTGTTCTCCCTTTGGTACATGTCGAAAACCCAACGACAAACCGGATTTTTTTAAGTGTTACTTTCAAAACCAGTGAAATTAGGATTAATCACAGTGAAATTAGCATTAGTCAGCTGTGTTTTATCTTTGTCGCACATTGCCCTGTCGAATTCTGTCGGCAGGTCAAAAGGGGAAGAAGAAGTGCGGTGATGTCTAGTCCTCAGCGGCCATTGGGTAAACCAGGTGGATGTTGGTTAATACTGATTAATACTGGTTAATTATGGTTAATGATGATTCATAGTGGTTAATATCTGGTTGGTGGTTTGGAACCATGGAATTTTATGACTTTCCATTCAGTTGGGAATAATCATCATCCCAACTGACGAACGCATATTTTTCAGAGGGGTAGGGCTCAACCACCAACCAGTTGTTGTTCTTTTCATGCAGGGAATGCCATAAAAAGATGACTCTTGTGTAGGGGATTGTAACTAACTAACGGTTCGATCCGTAAGCCAGCCAAGCGCTGAGCCAGCCGCGCTTCGGATGGACACATTGCACCTCTTTGCAACAGTAAGAATCAATATTAATATCAGCAACAGTATGTCAATGTTTTCATATTCCAAACCTATTTTCATATTGCGCATATATATTCCAAACCTTGAATATTGCGCAGTAAGAATCAGCAATATATGTCAATGCTGCAAACAGGTGGCAACGTGTTTTCATATTCCAAAGGACCCTGTGGCAACCAGGGAACTACGGCAACCAGACCTCGGTAGAGTAGCGTTTTCGAGTCCTCAGATAAGTCCCAGAACTGGCTGGTTACTTGGATGTGCATTCCACTTAGATCTTAGGATCCGTGGTTTATAATCCATATGTAACCCATATTTCATCCCATATATTGTGGGGATATGCTATATATATGGGGGTATATAACATTATATAACCGTATAACATTATATAACCATATAACATTATATAACCATATAACAGTATATAACCATATAACATTATATAACCATATAACATTATATAACCATACATATATATACACTGGTTTATAAGTACATATATCTTGGTAAATTATAACGACCTCACTGCGACCTCACTGGAAATCATGGTTAATAAGGGAAATCATCCCCAAGATAGCCTTAATTCAGGTTAGTGAAATATTATAATTTACCCAGATATATATATATACATACACGGCAAATGCCTGGGCTTTGCCCGGAGCGGCAGGACGACGGCAGTTGAATGTTAAAACCACCAACCAGATATATACTGGTTTATAAGTACATATATAATAAGGTTATAACATTATTTATATATTTATATAACAGTATATTAAGTAAATGGGTTATATAACATTCCCATTGAGTACATATATAATAACCCATTTATATAACCATAGAGATATTAATATATTACCCATTTATAAGTACCATATATATACATATATATACCATATAATACCCAGATATATATATATATATATATAACTTATTATATAACCATATTAATAACCCATTTACTCCATGGGAATGCACGTCCTCCGAGGATCCTCAGAATCCCACCAGCTTCGGCGAGCCCTTGGTCTGCGAACCACGGAAACCACCCGAGGCGATTGTGGCGGATCAAGGACTTCATGGCCATAGAAATAGTGTTTTTTTCCATTAAAAATTGTGATTCAATATATGGATAATCTATGGTTAATAGTTAATAATGGTTAATAGTGATTGATGGCGATTAATGGTGATTTACCCTCTGGTAAACATACAAAAAGCTATTGAACATGGCCATAGAAATAGTGGTTTGTTTCCGTTAATAGCATGGTGGATCTTTCCATCGTTTTTTGTTAACGTTTACCAGATGGTAATATATGTTAATATATGTTGATATAATGGTGAATCATCAATCATGGTGATGTTATGAACACGGTAAACTCACAGTTTGCTATGGAAAATCACCATCTTTGACAGCTAAAATCTACTATGAATGGGCAATTTTCATGTTCAATAGCTATGTTAAATTACCAGAGGGTACTTCTGCAGGGAGTGACTTTTGGGCCTGAAAATGTGAAAATTGAGGTCATTCTGCTGGGCATATTGAGGTAATTCTAGGGTTGGGCGGGGTCTGGTTGCTTTAAAGATGTGTCTGTTCTGGAACGATGATCCCAGTTTGACTCATATTGTTGGCACTGAAGACAGCTGAAATTCAAGGGCCCTATGCCCAGATGAAATTCGTGTAAAGTCTTGATAAAAAGGACCTCGTTTTCTGATGTGCACGATGATGTTGGAAGGCTGTTCTTTTGACATGAAAAAGCTACGTCGAATGGAGGAATTATTGACATGTGTGGTGGGTTTTAGTTTTCTAGTCATGTGATCCTTTACCAAGCCAGCAGAAATGCCATATCCTGCCAAGTGACTTTTGTTTGTTGGGTATGTTTTCGATCCTTCCAAGGCTGGCCATATTGGATGGAATCGACCATCACAACAGGAATAGGACATTTCACAATAAACCGTCTCCTACTGGAACCCAGCAGAAAAGAAAAGTGTGTCTGACCTGATATTTCAGGGTACTCGTATATTTTGACATGGCAAATTATGATTAGCCAGTGGATTTACGATGACGGTTACCCTATCTTCAGACAAACCTAAACATGTTTGTTTTTTGCATGAGGGTCAGACCTTGGAGGTACTACTGTAGACCCAAAAAAAAAACGATGTGTTTTTCATCGAGATATTCTGATATTAGAAACCCAATGTGTTTTCAGACAACCCAAAAAAAAAAACATATACCCTCTTTTTATTACACATAGCCATGGAAAATGGCCCATTTATAGATGGTTTACCTATTAAAAATTGTGATTTTCCATGGCTATGTTAGTCATAACCAGAGGGTACCCCTAATATTGTTGACGATGTATCCCATCATATCCCCATGCATGGCCTCCGGCAAGGTGCCCTCCTGTAAGACGCCACAAAACAGCTTCTTTCAGTATGACATTGAGGGCTGCAAGAACTGTAAAGTTGGGAAACCCGGTTTGTGGCGACATGTGGCGACCTCACGGTGTCACCATGTCAACATGGCAGACACCAACAGACACCACCCCAAAATATCCTCTGGTAAACATACAAAGAGCTATTGAAAATGGCCCAGTCGAAATAGTGAGTTTTTCCATTAATAGCATGGTGGATCTTTCCATCGTTTTTTGTTAACGTTTACCAGAGGGTATCCCAACTTGGGCAGTTCATGGGAAACGACACAAAAATGTCGGCTGTTGGCTGTGTGCCAGAAAGGGTCTAGATGTCTTGAGCTGTTTTTTCATCATTTCAGGCTGAAAAATCCAAGCTGAAAAAATCATCAAACATGTTGAACTTCAAAATGCATGTATTTTTCAGAGGTTTTCATATGTTTTCATGTTTTTTCCGCCCCAGCAACCATGGTTCGATTTACACATATTCTGATTGGTGGTTTGGAACATTTTTTATTTTCCTTGTCATATATGGGATTTCATCCTTCCCATTGACTTTCATATTTTTCAAGATGGTTAAAACATGTTAAAACCACCAACCAGTATTTAAGGGACGGTACAACTGCGGGCTTCATGTTGAAGTTGCTGGGTGAAGCCCGCAACCAGAGATTCGGCGGGCAGCCCAGCCGCCTCCACGGTTTTTCTGCGGCTGGTTGTATATTACCCTCTGGTCACCATAGGAAAACCATAGGAAAACCATAGGAACATGGGAAAAACATAGGAAAACCATAGGAAAATGGAGGTTTACCCTCTGGTAATGACTAACATAGCTATTGAAAATTGCCATTTATAGTGGATTTTCCCATTAAAAATGGTGATTATCCATAGTTCTGTTAGTTTACCAGAGGGTAAAATGTTCAAAAGGGGAAGCGGATTCGTAACATCACCAACAGCAAATGGATGTTGTTCTGAATTTCCCCAGTGGCCGCCACGGGTGCTGTTCAGTTTGCAAAGCCATCACCACACAGTTGCAAGTTGTTGCGCACTGTACCAAATGCAACCAACTCGAGATATACTACCAGTATCCACCAAAAGAATATGGTGTCTCACAGATCGAAATAGTGATGTAATCATTTCACCCTCCTGTTTCAGAGTGGAACAATGGGTTTTACCAAAAGTGGGATACCGCTATCATTTTCCAAAGTTAAGTTGCCATCAATAACATCAATTGGGATTAACTCCAGAACCAAATAACGACAGACCCCAAAATATCCCATGGAGCCCACTTGGGGTTACCCCCTTTGTATTTGTATTTGTATTTGGGGATCACTTCTCAAATCCACCAGTTTCAGACTCATGTTTGCTAGTAAAGTCACCTTTAAACAAGAGCCTTGCTTTCTGGGAGGCGGGTGATGACGGCTGTAGCTGCAGCGTAAAGTGTGCCGAAGGTGCTGGAAAAGTTGGGGATCTGAAGTCTGTGGAGTAATGAAACGAGAATGACCTCCAACATTGGGTTATCCGGAAACGGGATATCCATGGATATCCCCCCAAAAAAATGCATTTTGATAGGGAAAATGATGAAAGAGTGGAATTGGGGGTATCTTGGGGTAGATTTTTTTGAGACAATCTCACGTTGGTTTATCTGAAATGGGATCATTCAGTCATTCCAACTATCGGTATGCTTGACTGAGAAATTGGGTGATGGCATTGGTTGAAAACCGAAAATTTTCCCCATGAAAATGGTTTCAGTAGAAATTGGACTATCCTCAATTCTTGGACGTCTTGCCCAAGGAGGCTTCAACCGAATAAAAAAGTTGGTTGTAACCAAAAAAACAATGTTGTTGGCACACAAAATCAACACAATTGGGTCTTCAACCAGTGAGAATGGTGGATATTCAAACACCAATTAACCAACAAAAGCGAAGGCTTTGACCAACAACCATGAAATATGACAAACAGCAATCAGCTGGAGGTGCGTTGTTTTCACAGTGATCCAACAAATCTTAAGAATTCTTAAGGTCCGTTGTAACCAGCAGATTGGTTCGAATTTGTCGCATTGAGCTATCCAATAACCACGTTCGACCCAAATCCTTATTTTCATTGTTTTCTGATTGGTTCAAGGGAAAATGTACAGGAAACTCCTATATCTGGAAGTAAAACCATGGCTTCCTATAAGTTCTCCCGAAATAAATCCATTGGTTTTTTCCGGTGCCAAAGTGTGGACCTACAAGTGGCTCAACCAACAACCAGAGAGACTTCTGTTGGACACGATTGAATGGTTTGCTGCTGATGTGTTGTCTGATCATGCCGACAGCGTGTTGGAAAGACTATGCATGAAGCATTTGGAGGGCCTACATACCTACATATACCTACATTATACCTACATACCTACCTACATACCTACCTACCCACCCCCATGCATGCATGCAATGCATAATATATACACAGTGCAGTGTTTGTGACTCAATAACAACCGTATGCGATGTGGCAGATTTGACAATCAAGGGTGCATTAAAAACCATATCCACAAGATTAGTGCAAACTACATTTTTTCCGATGCAGAAGGATATTTTTCCAAACAAAACCAATTCTTATTTGGTGGTAGAACATGTGAGTTGCATCTGAAAATTGAGTATACCCCAAAATGCCACTTGTCAAATGAGAGTTATGATACACCGGTAATATATTCAGGTTATTGAGGATGTTCCCCGATTTTTTCTAAAACAAACCCATCAAACACCACGGGGTTTTTGTTTCAGTCCCTTTTCACCAAGATTTGTCAAGCGCTGGAGGCCACAAAAAGACGGGTGGCGGTGAGCTTGGCCAAAAGAAATGTCTCTCAAAAGTCTATGAGTGTCCCATCAGGCCCCCGGGAAGGAAAGCTTGTGAAGCGCTTCATCGATGGTCCAAATTTTAGGGTGGTTCAACCAACAAAATTATGGAAATTTACCAAGAAAAATTCTGGTATAATGATGTGTTTTTTTTATATGGGGTTATAATGGAGGTAGATCTGAATAAAATTGATCATGATCGTTGCAATGTCACTGAAATCATGCTTATGGCAAGGGGAAACTATCAGCATAGAACTTTTTCTGGTTGCTTACGTTTTTTGCTTATCCAGATTTATGTTTTGTTTTCTTTAGCAATTGTTGAAATTAGGGACAATCCAGATACGATTCGGGAAGCTTTTTTAAAGTTCAGGCAGTTGACGACACGCTTCCTGTGATTTGCCAGTTGATGTACTCCTCGAGATCCAGTCGCATTGGATGGGGCTGGGCCGGCGCGTCCAGCGGAATAGTTTAAGACAAAAGATTACCCAAAATTGCAGGTTCCAGAGCCGTTTTTTTTTTGACCCATACTCATACCTTATCATACTCAGATATCATGGTCTAAAGACTTCTAAAAAAGGCTACAAGATGTAAACCCAACATAACCCAACTATATTCCTGGTAGTGTGCCTTTCATGAATCTCCCATTGGTGGGTCTTGGTGCCACCGGGTGGTTCAAAAAAATTCTCGTCTCGCCAGTGTGACGTGGAAGCCAGAAGCCCTCCAGTGCTTCGACACCACGTCAAACGAGTGATGCGCTCAGGTGGAAGAAATCTGGAGGCCCGGAGGCCCCAAATGAAAAAAATGACCAACATGGATAGCCTCTGGTAAACTAACATAACTATGGAAAAACACTATTTTTAATGGGTAAATCCACTATAAATGGCAATTTTCAATAGCTGATGGGGAGGGGGAGTAAACGTTCATATATCAAATCAACTACTCTCTGGTAATTTAACATAGCTATTGAAAATGGCCATGTATAATATATTTTCCCATTAAGAATGGTGATTTTCCATTGCTATGTTAGTTTACCAGAGGGTACCAATGATGGCTAAGATACCAATGATGGTTATAAATGGGTTATAATCCCAGTAACTATAGATATATCACCTATAAACCATAGTGAAACCCATAGATATAATCCATAATCAATGACCATTTCAGGAACCCAAATATCTCCATCTGTGACTGTGTTGATGTGGCCACGATACTAATATGTAAAACAACCGGTTTTGAAAAAGGGTCATTTTGGGGGCCCACATGGGAGGTATGGATCATATCAGGGACTGATATGACTACTCATATACCTACACTTTTGATCAATATGCCATTGATTTTCCCTTCAGGCATGGAGGGCGCATGGCTCCTCGTGACCTCGTGCTTTGTTGGGGGCATGCCTTTTGAAGCTGAACAGTGTGATGACAAAATGTTTGCCGAATTCATGGCAGAAACTTATGATAAAGATGTTATGCCCAGTTTCAAGGATTTATTCCCTATCGATGCCTGGATGATGGAAACATTAAGACATTAAGACTATATTGAAAACAGCCCAATAGTTTATACCATCATCGAAAGACTGAAACAGTTTTGGAACAGAAAAGTTTCTGAGATTGTTCTCCTTTTAGACATCACAGTTTTCTTGGAAAAGCTACGACCTACGAGACACGTCGCTGCTTCTCCTGTGGTTTCGATCCTGCCACATTGGAAGCATTCTGTCACTGGTTGGTGGTGACTGGAACCATGGAATTTTAATGACTTTCCCATCATATTGGGAATGGAAAATCATCCCAAATGACGAACTCATATTTTTCAGAGGGGTAGGTCTACCAGCAACCAGGAGAAGATTTTGATGATTCTTGTCAACTGTTCCGAATTCCCAAGGAAAGTGGACACTTTTTGCTGTCCAGAAGCTGTCGAAGACAAGCCAGAGCTAGGCCCCTGACGTGTGTCGTCTTCTACTTTGCCAGCTGGTTGGAGTGCCACCTTTCCCGTTTCCTGCAAACTAAGTGCCACGCTTTAGTGGCTTACCCTTTGGTAATCAAACATGACAGTAGAGAATCCCCCACTTATAGATGATGTTCCCATTACTCGTGACATTTGTCGAGGATTTGTCAAGTGAAATGTTTGATTACCAGAGGCTATATCATTAAGTATCCCATTATATAACCAGTATTCACCATTATTGACCATCATTACAACATTTTTTCTATTTCTGACTACATTTTTCATGTCCATTTGCACTCACCCCAGATGCGTCCAAAGAGTGTGCCTCCCTTACGGATGAGAAAGAATGCCTGAAGGGCAAGGACTGCTTGGGTAGGCGTCAATGTTGGGCCTGCCAAAATTGGAACACCAACTCAAATGCTGATGTTATCGTAAATGGCGGGTATACCATATATCTACCCTTGTAGATGGTAGGTAAATGGATTATTGTTTATTCATCAGTGGAGGAATGCAGTAGTCAAACAGTAGTTATGTAACAATTTCTGCAAGGTGTCTAGGATCATGTAGCATGTACTGGCGTGATTACTCCAACCTCTGCATACCAAAGAAACCCAATGAAGCCAGCTTGCGTGAATGTCGCGGCACCAGGCTGGTGCCTCCACATAAAATGACTACTCATGATTAAAGAATGGATGGGTGGATACAAAGGAGTGTTGAATTGCTGAAAACAACAGTTTTGTGATTGTTTATGGGCAGAATTTAGTCCATGACTGGAGGAATGCAATGGAATGCAATCTCCTAGATGTGTTTTGTTGCGGTATTTGAAGTGGACCATTTAGGGATCCATTTTCTTGACCACCTTTTTTGCTTGAAGCAAGCCATTCTCTAGCAGGACATGACGACGACGAAGGTGCACCGAAATGGTGGATTTCCCAAAAACTTGGGGCTCACAGCAGAAAACGCTGTATGAAGTTTGCAAATACTCAAAGGCCAAGAAAAGAAGCAAATGATTTCATTAAATGGCTGAAGAGCGCTCAAATAGATTCTTGTTGAAAAAATGAAGCCATCCAATTGTATTGTTGAATTCCAACCATTTCCAACCGTTGCAGGTTTGCCCTCAAATGGAAAGCTTCAGGTGAGAAGTTTCAATCGCTCACTTGCATGATGACTATAGGTGGGGTATAGGACCCTTTATGCATTGGGAACTATCATAATCCATGAACTGGGAATCGAAATTAAACCAACCCTTGTTTTGGCAGATTTCCCCCTGCATTTTTCAATAAATTGTAAGGGACTATACGACCATAAACCCAGATATTCAATTTTTGTTCGCACTTTTCCCATGTCCGTTTTGGTTCCGCTGCTCAAGCTGCTACTGGTTAGTACCCCTTTTGGGGTTCCAAAACTTTTGGGGTTCCTCCGGGTAAAGTAAGATAGATGTTCATGGGTTTCTCTGGGCAAATAATGTACAAAAGGTGGGTTTTTCATAGCCATGTCAATTTACTAGAGGGTATTCACCACCATCAAGCCGCAAAAAAATGTAGCGAACAGTAGGCCCTTATGATGATCATGGTGAACCATCTGGCTTGGTTGGGTAATAGGCTAATTCATTGCCCTTTTTTTCTGGAGGAATTTGTCATATCCGACTAAGAACTCAACCTTGCAAAGCGATATCTAAGGTAATATTGCATGTTTTGCTTCTCAAAGCCTACAATTTGAAAATTCCCAACGCCTTTGTTGGTGCAGGCTTGCTGCTGGAGGGACACCGGCTTTGCAGATGGCACCAAGTCATTTGCCCAGCCCTGTTTTTCCCCACATTCTTCTGGCATCTTCTGGCCATCTTCATGGAAAACGAGATTCTTGAAGATGATAAGCCGTATATCACTTATTATGACTTGAAAATATCCTATTTTGGAGTATCCTGGTTTTAGGCAAACCCAGCTATGCTGGTGGTATTATCCCTTTGCCAGATGATCAGAAATCTCCCCAGAAATGCTATTGGGATCATGGTGGACCATGGTGGACCTATTGGTTTTTTTCGATTTTCTACAAGACATTGCTAGACATCAAAACACTATAGTCACTATTGTCAATGGATTGGTTTAAGGGAAAATCTACAGGAAACCATGCTTTTTACCCCCAAATATAGGGTTTTCCTGTAAATTTTCCCTTAAACCAATCCATTGATATTGGGATCTATTGGGGGATGAGATTAGTCACCGGTACCCCATGTTTGGAAAAAAAAAACACCTTCTGAAGGGTTGTTACTCAGGTGTGCTGCCCATGGTTCGTCGGCCATTACCAACGACCATCGTGCACTCGCGTGTGCCTAGGATGTTGGGACATGGGTCTAACCAATTCTAACCTACATACAGTCTGGCCAATTTATGCAAAAGCTGCGGATGTACTGCCCCTCTCATTCAGGCGAGTGAATGCTTTGCAATACTGCAAAAGGATGCAAACGGTTTTTCTGTGACTGGCCGCATTCTTGGCGGAACGGCTTCAACCTTGACGCCCTGCTCTTTCAACTGAGTCTTCCTCTAGAGGGTACAAGGCACCACGATGATACACCCCAAAACTTGGTTGATCATCACTTTGGGACCCAAAAAATGGGTGGATGAACCCACATGTACCAGCAATTTTTGGTGTTCGCCACCTTCTGCACTGAGGTGCAGATCGTGGTCGCATTCTCCATGCCTACTATGAGGAGCGATGGTCCGCCTGGTTTTCCAAAACGGGATGATGAAATAATCGAAGGAAGTTTAGAAGTCAAACTTCCGACAACATGGACAGATGAAAAGCAGAGATGGGAAGAGTCAGAGAAGAGAAGAGAAGAAGAAAGAAGATCAAAGAAGAGAAAGTCAGAAGGAAGAAGATCCAGGTGCGCGAAAAAGTAGGAAAGTCGCGAAACACAGTGTTTTTTCCAATGATTTGTGGGTCGAAGAGCAGGCTCGCTAAAGCGGCAGGTGCGGAGCCAGCTGGCCAGGTGCGAGATGAAAAGTTGCACGCCGTTGTGGCGCGAAGCACATTTCCGAGTCAAAATGTACAAAACACACCATTCTCGGACCACTTTTGGAAGTTGAGATGTCGAAAAAATGCACGCCGTTGTGGCGCGAAGCTCATTTTTTGCACACCATTCTCGGACCACTTTTGGAAGTTGACATGTTGCAAAAGTGCGCGCCGTTGTGGCTCGAAGCACATTTCGAAGTCAAAAGTGCAAAAAACTGAGGGTTACGGGCCACTTTTGCACATTGAGATGTCGTTCTGCGTGGCAGGCGCAGGGGATTCTGCACCTTGTCAAAAGTGAGCAAAACGTAAGGGCTTTGTAGCAGCTTCAACTACAACCACCACTACACTACACTGCACTCCACTACAACTACAACTACATTACATTACACTACATTACACTACACTACAGTAGTTACACTCCACTCCACTCCACTTCCTACACTCCACTGTACTCCACTCCACTTCCTACACTCCACTCCACTCCACCCCACTCCACTCCATTCCACTCCACTCCACTCCACTACACTTCACTACACTACAACACTACACTACACTAACCACAGCTACAACTACAACTACATGACACTACACTACACGAATTACATTACACTACGCTACGCTACACTACACCACATCACGCCACACTACACTACAACTACAGCTACAACTACAACTACGCTTCTTTACACTACACCACACTAGACCCACACTACAGTACACTACCCTACATTACATTACAGTACGCTATACTCATTGCATCACCACAAATGCAACTTCTAATTACAGGAAGGATTCATTGGAGCCTCAAAAACGTATCAACGAACCGTGAACGGCCTGATGTTTTGGCTTGCTGGTTTGGATTCCAGGAACTCTGTAATTATTTTTTTGAGAGGATAACCGGTACACAACACCAGTCAATGGACATTTATAGGGGATTAGGAGCAATGATAACGTATTAATGATCTGAGTGCTAATCAATTATTCAATGAAGGTATAGTGTAAATGATCTGAGCCTGAAAAAAGCGAATTGCCCAAGGAACTCTGACATTCGGTGGTGTTTCCACTAGTCGTTTTTCTCTCATCCCTAGGCACGATGCTCTAAATAAAGTATATTATGTTGCACTAGATTTTGTAAAGAGGTTGAGACAGTTGACCAGCTTGGCAGTCTGGAATGTGGTTTTTAAACACAACAATAGTAGTCATGCAGCGATGGTAATGATCATAACAGACATGGGAAAACCTCCTTTTTTCCTATATTTGAGGGGATGAACCTCCGCCAGCTATTTGGATGTTTGATGTACCGGGTTTTGACCCACAGATGAATAACAATACTGGTTGGTGGTTTGGAACATGATTTTTTCCGTATATTGGGAATAAAAATCCCAACTGACGAACTCATATTTTTCAGAGGGGTAGGTATACCACCAACCAGAATAGGTTTTCCATCTTATGCTCTGGCAAAAAATGTGCGTGACGCCAAGTGGCCAAGTGCTCCACCAGGTCCCTCGATTCAGCCACCAATTCCGAAATTCCAACTGAGGGCCATTTGATACCCAAGAGGCAAAGTGTGGAGTGTATGAAAGGTTTGGATGTCACAGCAGGGGAGATTCAGCTAGACTCATGACTCATGACTCGTTGCATCCATGTTATTTCTTCTGTGTTTCTCATTCCATTGTTCCCCACAGTCTCAGGGTATCACCATATCACACCAGACTGTGACAGGAACTTCCAGTGTGTACGAAGAAGTTCGAGACTCAGAGCCATGAATTTTGCTGAGTTGAAACCCTGGTGATGATTCCTGAAGTTTGGGGACCAACTTTTGTTGCAGAATGAAGAACTGGTATCTGTAACAGTTTGGAAATATGTAATATGATATCATGATATAAGCCACGGGAAGCAAATATATATATATATACATACACGCCTAATACATACATATGAATACATATATTATATCATGCATATATATATATACATAGTAGAGTTGCATCGATGTCGCATCAATGTATATCCTCAGGGATGGAGATGGACCTCATGTGCCTTCACTGTGTTACTTCACGCTTCCCCAACAAAGCCCTCAGGTGCCGAAACCCCTACAAGGCACGGAAGTCAAGCGATGGGGATGGCATCCAACCATCATGAAATGGTTACGGGTCATGGGGTTATGGTCATCCAACCAGCATGCTTAAGGGATTTCTTAGTGGGGTGATGACCATTCCCCATCATATGGGTTGGATTACCCTCTGGTTATGACTAACACTTTGCCATGGGAAATGGCTGGCCCATAGAAATAGATGGCTTACCTATTAATAGCATGGTGGATCTTTCCATGGCGAACTGTTAGTCATCACCAGATGGTAATCCAACTTGGTTTGAAATATGTGTTCTGTTCAACCATATTTGCTATGAGTTTGATTTGGTGATCACCCATGACTAATGTCTTTCAGGGTTGAAACAACCAACCAGCTATGAAAACCTCTTAAAAATCAATCTATGAAATGATTCAATTGAGAGAATATACCAGTTGCTTAAATTGAGTCCCATGAGAACGATTTAATCAATAACCACGGACCTTCCCAGCTTCTTTCCATTAAATCAATCTTCATGAAACAAGTCAATTCCAAGAATTGGTCGGATAACATCACCAGAAACACTCACTTCTGGCCAGTAACACCATGGTTTTTCTGTCGATTTTTCCGAATCCACCTGGAAATTCGATCCAGGCAACATCGCGGCAGAGCCGCGAAGGCAGTTTCGGCCTCACCGTTTCCGGGTGCGAGGACTGTGTGGGGAAGCCCAGAGCCTGCGGCGCTGCAATCCACAGCTGACAAATAGAAAAGTCGGAAATGTGAAGTAAATGTGAGGTAAATATATGGATGCAATATATTTAGTGTCAAGTTAGGATTTGTCATAAACCTAGTAGATATGTTTTAAAATAACCACGGACCATTTTCTTACCGCTGATGGGTCCCATGTTGCTGATTCATATCGTCTAAGGGCGTTTCTGATTGGATTTTTTGGAAAAACTCCAAAGATGTGGTTAAAATGAAACATACATCACATCAGCAAGTCTTACCCTCTGGTAAACACACAAAAAGCTATTGAAAATTGCCATTTATAGTGGATCTACCCATTAAAAATTGTGATTTTCCATGGTTTTTGTATGTTTACCAGAGGGCAACAACTTCAGGGATTTTCCAAACAGTGGCTGAAATGCCAAAGCCCCGTCGAGCCGTCGGTGAGACAAGCCGTCGGTCGATCTCAGGTTCCAGGAGAGAAGGAATGTCCCTGCAAGGTCACCTGTGTACAAGGCGTACCGGATCGCTGGTGACTGGCTGGTGTTGATGCTTCTTTAGCCCGAAATGTGGATATGATATGATGTGATATGATGTGATATGATATGATTTGATTTGATTTGATATTAAAAATGGTATTATAAATGGTATTATAAATGATTTGGTATGATAAATGGGTCGATATGATAAATAGGTTTGTCGAAAACAAGGGAATACCCCAAATGGACATGTAAATGGGAAGAATGATTCTCGTACAGAAGCGGGGTAAGTAGGGGTTCTCTGCTTTCAGCAAGACCCATACACCCAGCTGGTATACGGTATACCATCTGGTAAACTAACATAGCTATTGAAAATGGCCCATTTATAGTGGATTTATCCATTAAAAATGGTGATTTTCCATAGCTATGTTAGTTTACCAGAGGGTACCTGTTCATGAATTTGCAGGGTAAGGGTATCCAGGTATCGATTGTTCCGTGGTGGAGTTGTTTTCCTGAACCCGTGGCCATGAGCATGTGTGGAACCCCACCATCTTGGACATTGGTAAATCTCAACTTTGGCCAACTGGATGCGTTGGATTTCCCATCGGATTGATCAATTTTAGGCTTCTCATCTTTAACTTCAGAAAGATGCAGTCTTTTCTTGCCAGTATTCTTCTTACCCCAAAAAAGCAACTCGGTTTAGTATTGGATTTCTTCGTTTTGGGGGACCTCATGGGGTAGTTGAATTGTAACGCCAACCCCGGATTAATAAACCAGGGGTATCCACCCCAATTAAACAGCCGTAAACGGGGTGTATTAGTCCAGGGTTGACATTACTGTACTTGATATTTGGGTTCCTGAAATGGTCATTGATTCTGGATTATATCTATGGGTTTCACTATGGTTTATAGGTGATATAAAGTGATATATCTATAGTTACTGGGATTATAACCCATTTATCACCATCATTGGTATCTTAGCCATCATTGGTACCCTCTGGTAAACTAACATAGCAATGGAAAATCACCATTCTTAATGGGAAAATATCTTATAAATGGCCATTTTCAATAGCTTTTTGTATGTTTACCAGAGGCTATCCATGTTGCTATTATAAGGGAAGGGATTCCCACATTGCGATCTCCGCGATCTCGGCGTGGCCGGTGGCCGGCCGCAGACTGGATCCGTGTTGGAGGAGGGAAAGAAGACAGCGACGAGCCGTGCCGGGCTTGTGGCGATTTACAGAGTTTTACCCTCTGGGAATTTAACGTAGCTATTGAAAATAAATGGATAACCTATGGTAATCTATGGTTGATATATAGATCCATCTATGGTGAATATATGGATCAATCTATGGTTAATGGTTAATGAAATATACCCTCTGGTAAACATACAAAAAGCTATTGAAAATGGCCATTCAAATAGTTGATTTACCTATTAAAAATGGTGATTTTCTACAGCTATGTAAACGTTTACCAGAGGGTACTTTGGAGGAATCTCAGAGGCGTACTGGTTGGTGGTTTCAAACATTTGGATTATTTTCCATTATATATGGGATTTCATCCTTCCCATTGACTTTCATATTTTTCAGATTGGTTAAAACCACCAACCAGAGTATGTAGGTATGTAGCCTATGACAACTGGTTGCGTTTATTTCCGACCTCTGGGATGAGTAGTACACCAGGTTAATGATATGTTTCCTGGGTATTGAAGCCACCACTAAAAGATAGCTCTTGTAGATGGCCTGCATGCCACCGGGGGGCCAGTAGTTCAATGAATTAATTTTGAAGCATAGAAGTGGGAAGAAATAATATACCCCGCTGAGCATGATTCATCCATGGTCAGTGGTATCCAGCCGACTAGCCATGTTTTCCTTTCTGGAAAGCCAGTCACCCAGACGTCTGAGGCGTATGTGTGATGACAAGAGCATGTTCCCACCAGCCAGGATCTTGGGCTGGGAGAACATCATGGGGGCTAGCATGTGAAGCCTAAAATTATCACATCGTGACATGGTGACATCATTCACTTGCACGTTTCTTCCCAAAATTGGTTTAAGCACGGTTAAGGGAAAATCTTCAGGAAACCCTTATATATTTGGGGGCCATGGTTTCCTGTACATGTTTCCTTAAAGATCTTGAACCAACCCAGTAAATAATTCTTGATGCTCACCATGATCGATCATGTTTGGTGCTTCAAGCCTCCAATTTGTTGTAAGCTGACCCATGACCAAGGCACCTACCTGCATGCCCAAGCCTGATCCGCCGAAGTGCCAGGGCCTTGCTTTTGTGCTTTAAGCCCACAGCAATGGGGATGGCTATGAAGACTCCACATTTTTTACCCTAGGGTGCACTAAGATAGATGGGGAACATCAACCATTTAAGTAGGCGTCCTGGAGAAACCCATGGGTTTTCCACATCTATGTGACAGTTGGCCCTAGGGTAGTTTTCTGTATCAACACATTGTTTCTGTTTGTTTGGGGGTCAAACATGTTCGAGACAGCCAAATTGGGGCGGCTGAGTTGACTGGAAAACATCCGAATTTGATTCGGAACGATGGAAATTGGCCAACAATCATGGGGTCTTGTTTGGTTTGCTATCGCTTTATGATGCTTTATGATATCTTACAAAACTGGCTGAATAAGACTTTGACATTATGACCCGCACCCCAGTCCCAGCACAACGTGACCACTGAGCACTGGTGACTCTGCGCTTGGGGGCAAGTCCGAGGCCAGAAACCGAGCGGCTACGGATACAAAATGAATGGATGCGAATCCTGTTCCTTGGAGCGGCGAAGCGGCCGGATTGTTTAGGGTTTCCATGGCCATCTCAAAGGGTGATTGCGTCAGAATTTGGGTTTGCCTGAAAATGTGGTATACCCCAAATGGACATGATGATAAACCATGATAAACCAGTATATAGTTTTAAGATGTTTTAAGGTTACGCTATTTTCAAACAAAGCCATCTGGGGCCAGGGGGCCCACAGCCTTTGGTGTCTTACCCTGGTGATATTCTTTGATCCATCCTTATATGGTCTATATATATCCCATACAGCGCGAGCGTTATATAAGAATGTTGGTTGCCGATGGCCAGGGTCCCTCAATTTCTTATCGGAAAGGCCCCATGTATGTCAGTATATATGTACAATTATTCGGTCGGGGGTCCCTTAATCTCTTAGCAATTTCTTAATGTAGTATTTCACAAGCAGTCAGATTTGAAGATGTAAGAGCGGGTTTGCCTCTGTGCAGCTCCTTTCGTGAGTTTGACTCCGCCATCCTTGCGCCGCTTCCCAGTGGCTCCTGGGCACAAAGGAACAGTTACCCAGTCTCCTCTACAGAAAGCTCTTACAAACCCTTACATGATTAAGAAATTGAGGGGCTGGATTTCTTA
>Ga0126342_10005289_pt1 | contig 22448 bp, 19 predicted proteins | sample Cyp1metagenome_FD_92528 | JGI IMG/M metagenome (GOLD analysis project Ga0126342, IMG submission 92528) | Coral microbial communities from Lord Howe Island, Old Settlement Bay, Australia - Cyphastrea 1 metagenome | ecosystem: Host-associated > Invertebrates > Cnidaria > Coral ...
AAGCTCATTTCCAAGACACGGCATGACCACTCTCAAGAACCAGGGCGACAGAAAGCAATGACACAAGCTGCCTTTGTAAGGGGCCATGACTTGTTGAGATATTCACGGATCACGTGCAAGTCGAACACAAGAGGATCAGATGACCCTGGCACGTCATACAATACCTGGCCTGTGGCAATGTCAAACGGCACTTCCTGTTACAGGTCAGTATCATCATTAATCTGATCTCTCAAGTGGCCAAGCAATTGCCAAGCTCATTTCCAAAAATTTTCCTAAATTTCTTAATCCAAGCTTAATTCAATGGCCAAAGAATTTTGAAACTTTTAGGACCAGCTGTTTGCGACCTCCAGGCGTTGAAGTCTCCAAAATCTTCCCCCTTTCCATCTGTGTCGCCGGTGATGGTCGTTGTGGGGTGCCACATCTCCATGTCTGGTGGAAAAAAAACCATCAAAATTTGCCATGGAAACCCCATCCCCATCTCCAAAGTTCGGTGCCTCATCACCAATGAACTCCAGCAGCGTCCCACCGTTTTGCTCCAGAGCTTGGTTCACACCTTCCAACACCACGTCGAGCCTCGTGGAAAACGAGGCTGGGGGACTAGGCTGGGACCAAAATGTTGCGATTTTGTTTGTTGGTGAAATGTTGGTGCTTTTTGTCGGGGGACCAACATTTCACCAACATTATTTCATCAACATGTTTTGTTCTATAAAGTCCTAAAAATCAAAATGAATACGTCACCAAAATGTGTTATTTCATCATTTTTTTACATCACCAATTATTCATCAAGTCCTTAAAAAAGTGGGACTTGTGGTTCAATAAGTTCCTTCCCTGGGGCGATCCAGAGACTGTGAAAGTTATGATTCATCCGCGGCTCCATGATTGAACAGCTACTCCCAAAAAAAATATGCAGGTTTTAATGGAATATCATGGGAAAATCATGGATAAACATGATAAATGGGAATGTGTATATATATATATTATAAATATATGATGTGTGTGTGTGTGGAAGATTGCAAAAATGGTGGATCCCCAAGTCACCATGGGTTCAATACTAACATGTTCTAATGACTTGGATGATTTGGGGCTACCCCCATGACTCAACGGAAACCTCCAGGGGAGGTGAAAATCTGAGTCTGTAATCCTCCTCCCCATCAAGATTCACAGCCAAAGTGGCAGCGAAAGCACTTCGGTTGGGTCCTTTCCCTTGCAGATGTCTTTGAAACCCTGCACGGCAGCAGTCAGTGGCCATTTTTGGACAGATACGGTCCAAACTTTGGCGGAAAAATCATTGAAAAATGTTGGCGATGCTGATGGAATTCTGATGCTTGAAGCATCAGTTAACCAGCTTTGGGACGGCTTTCCAGGCCCAGGTTCCCATTGAAAGCCATGGTTCCGCCTGGATATCGCAGAAGAAGATGGTGACTTTGGATGGGATGCATCCTGAGACAACTCGAAAAAAAAACGTCTGGGCCCCATCTGTGCTGGAAATCTGGACAGTTTGAAAAAGTGGGGATTTTTTTTCTGTCAAATTGGGATGTCTCACAGATTTGGATTTTCTCTCGTGACGCTGAACATTTCATAACATGAATCGTGCGAAATGGACTCCCCCTCGGCCCATGATAGCAATTTAGAACATGGATACCCGGCCTGGTGAACATACAAAAAGCTATGGAAAATGGCTATAGAAATAGTGGATTTTCCCATTAAGAATGGTGATTTTCCATTGCGAACTGTTAGTTCACCAGAGGGTAGATTTTATGCTGCTTCAGCCCAACAGGATCATCCTGTTGGCTCTCTCTTTCTCTATATCCTGGTTATTCAATTCCTGGTTATGTATAAAACCCTATAGTATATGTATATCATCAATTCCTGGTTATTCAATGAAAACATCCCCATCATATCCCCAGATTTTTCCGATCACAACTATTCCTGGTCAACCATATTAATCATACAATAATCTGGTTGGTGGTTTCACCCCCTCTGAAAAATATGAAAGTCAGTTGGGATTATTATTCCCAATATATGGAAAAATAAAAAATGATCCAAACCACCAACCAGTAATTCTCATTATCCCAGTGAATATCCCAATGATTGATGGTTTATAGGAAAGGTTACGGTGAAACCAAATGGTATCATATTACATTCCATTACATCCCATTACATCCCATTACATCCCATTACATCCCACTACGTCCCACTACATCCCGTTATATCCTAATGATATTTCATGATAAACCCCCAGAATGTCATTTTGTTGCTTTATCTCCACCAATATCAATAAAATATATGCCATATTATCACCATAAAATTGGCAAAAATGCTATGGGACAAAACCTTAATCTCCTCCCAAAAAGTAGCTGGTAAATGGATGTTATCAGTTTGGACCCATTTCCATATCCCCATATTTTGCGACATTTTCTTGGAACAAGCCCACGTGAGGCCTTAAGAGCACCCCTAACCCATCTCATGAAATACATTTCTTGGTTGACAACGTTTTTTTTATGGGATATCATAATCCCAAACCTTACTAACATTAAATCATGTAGTATAAGTCTCTATATCAACCCAGCAACCAGATATTTTCATGGCTCACAGCGTGTGTCCCCGTGGCGTTGCGCCCAGTCTCCAATGTTCGCTTCAACTCCCGCTGCCATGACTTGCTTCAACAGGATCACCTAGGAGGTCAGGAAGTTGGTAAAATCCAATCCCCAACCTGTGATGTGTTCATGTGTCCTATCACCTATCTTTTTGGCGGTTATGTGTGTGTGTGTATGTATGTAATGTGTTTATGTATGTAATGCAAATGTAAATGTAATGTGATGTGATGTAATGTACCCTCTGGTAATTTAACATAGCTATTGAAAATGGCCATTTATAGTGGATTGTCCCATTGAAAATGGTGATTTTCCATAGCTATGTTAGTTTACCAGAGGGTAATGTATGGCCTATGAGTCAAAACCCTGTACCTCTGGTGAACATCAAAATAGGTGGAAAAAAATGTTTGTTCATCTCCAAAAATATGGCACCTTTGGGTTTTGACCTATCCCCAAAACAGTGCGTTGAAGTCAATTGTCAATCCTTAGTCGGGATGGAAAAAGAAAATGGACCCAAAATTTCATCAATCAACATGTTCTCAATTGTTTTATGTGTTGGTTTTTAGAGGAGTATACTAGAAATACTATGGGTTATAATGTTGGTAAAGCAATGGCAAACCATTCCCTTCATAAAGATATAAACTATCAACAAATAGCTGGTTACTGCTCTACTAACATTAACAAATTTCAGACCTGTCGTTTTCAATTTGACGCCATGACCGCGTTGTGGATCCTTCATATCCTTCGTCCAGTGGCAGGTACATACTTTGACCACGCAATCATCGCCTCGGCCCAAATCGGTGGCTTAAACAGCTGATATGAATGGTGGCTTTAGTGCTATGGTGGCTATGAATATAACTATGGTTCATCGGCTATGAACAAGAATTCTCATGGTTTTTTCATATCCCCATTTGTTAGTGGCTTCAAATCGCTATAAATGGTGGCGTCAAACCTTTGTTGAGTTGGTAAATATTGGCTGATTGGTTGGTTAAACCATCGCATGTTTCGATAAAATACAAAGGGAAAATTCAACGAAAGGATCGTGTATGCTGATCAAAGCCATATTTCAGCTGAACAGTTGCTTAAGTTTCAATTTTTGCTGGTCAAATCCGAATTGCACTTGAGCGGTGTTCAAACCCAACCATCATTGATCAATCATATCACCATATTATTCATAGTTCAATCCCAGTAAAAAGCTGGTTCAATGACCATTAGCCTCTGGTAATCAAACATGGTTGGTTGGATAAACCCTTAGCATCCTTTAGCCTATAGTTCGACAATTTTCCTAGTTCTGATAAACCATGATTAATAGAGATGCTTCAATTCCCATTACCACATTATATATCCATGGCAACATTATCATATTAAACCATATTACCATATTAGACCATATTATAATATCCATAGTTAAAGCATTGTTACATATCCATGTATATATAATCTATATATATATCCATATTATGGTAATAATGAACCACAAGTTAGATCTCTACAAATCACCAGTTCTCCACCGAGTTCGCCACCGGTTTTCGTAAAACATCTGTGACCCGAGCCGACTCTAGGAGACTCATGGCTCTCCGGAGGCCCAGGAGCTCTTGAGCAACCTGAGTCACGGGCATCTGTTTTAGAAATGTGTTTTTCAAATCACCATAGAGATTTTGTTGTTATAACCATGTGTGTGTATGTATATATATATATATATATGTTCAACATTGTTTAACAACGCTGGTTGTAAATAGTATTGTTTACTAGCAATTTATAGAACCCTCGTTTAATATCTATTGTACTTGTTATTTGTTTTAACAAAACTGATACTCCAAATGGAGATTTAACAGGGATAATGATGACAATCCATAGGATTTTGTAGTACCTCATGTTCCTATAAACCCACGTAGCTTGTAGTGTTTCTTCTTTATCCTTTTGGAATCTTGTGTTGAATGACTAGTCAAGTTTGTCTATTGAATACAGTAATGTAGCCTTTAGGCTGCCAATTTTATCGGAACTTAGGGATACGAATTGGCAAAGTTAGAAATGTCACTAACCAAAATAGCTTTGAACAAAATGGGTGAAATCAATGGATTGTTTTTTTTGGGAAAAATTGCAGGAAAGCCCCATTTTTTTAATGAAAATCGATGCTTTCCGGTGAAGATTTTTGGGACCTACCAATCCATTGAATGAAAATCATCAGGTTCTTGGGACATTTTTCCCTTTTTTTTCAGAAATTCGGTTTTTCGTCGGGTCACCGGCACCGGCGCAAAGGCCTTGCACTTGCAGCGCCTTTTCCGGGGAAAACATGGACAGCGTTGGAAACAGGAAAAACATCGAGTTCAATGGTGAAATAGTGGATTTTCATAGGAAAATGTGGGAAAAGCCACTATTAAAATTGTCATTTTGAATAATTTAAACTTATTATATGGTAAGTGTTTAATGGTCAATATATATTTAGTAAGATTATATGGTAAGTTATAAATCGTGGGGAAACCATATATGCTCCGCTGAATTTACCATCTATAAACCTCCATTTCGGTTAAGAAACGTTCTTGGAAAATCATCGAGTTAGTTGCGAACGGGATCTACTGGGATGCTGTGAACAACAAAACCCCTGGTTGTTTCCCTCTGGTAAACATACAAAAAACTATGGAAAGATCCACCATTTTTAGGTTCGCAAAAAATCATCGAAATAAATAATCCCAAGCCGGACATCTACGTGTAAGTCGTAGGGAAAAAGTACCCTCTGGTTATGTCAACAGTTTGCTATTGAAAATGACCCAGTCGAAATAGTGGATATTCCCATTGAAAATGGTGGATCTTTCCATAGTTTTTGTATGTTTACCAGAGGGTACTCTGAATGGGATGAAACCCCAAATGACCATCCTCTAAACTGACCAGTCCCACGGCATCCTCGAATTGATCCTCCAATGTTGCTGGCTTAAAATCATCCATGTTCATCCACCAGGTTAAGAATAAGGCCTCAGTAATCCCACTTTTTTCTGGTGCCCCCCAGTTATGTTTGTTGGTGTTGAAACGACAGTAACTGTTATCTACCATAAACATGTTAGTAACTGTGGTTAAATCATGTTACATCATGTTAAACTACCACAGATAGCATCTACCAACCACAGTCAATAAGTTTGATCTACCATAGAATTAAATCCCATATATATATATACCATATATTCAATAATGATAGTCCTATTATATTCCTATAATGATTATATATGATATATGATATATATATATATCCCTATATCCTGTAATAAATATATTTAACTGAGATATAATATATTTCGTGTCCCATTCAATCCCTATTTAAAAAAAACTATGATATCCCTATAATGTCCCTATAATGTACCTATAATGATAATATATTCCATTAAATGGGATATATTTCCATAGCTATGGGATATTCCGTATTCCTATAATGATAATATTCCTATAAATCAGTTAGTTAAATCATGATAATGATAATATTCCTATATTGTCCCTATAATGATAATGATATTACCCTCTGGGTATTTAACGTAGCTATGGAGAATCACCATGTTTAATAGGTAAATAATCAAAAACATCTACAGATGGGCCATTCTCCATGGCTACGTTAAATAACCAGTGGGTACCTATTACATTCCATTAAATCAGTTACCCTCTGGTAAACGTTTACATAACCATGGAAAATCACCATGCTATTAATGGGTAAATCAACAGTAAATGGACATGTTCAATAGCTAACTGTGAATGTTTACCAGAGGGTTACTGATAATACCATTCTCAATACCTACAATGATAATGATATTAGAATTAATACCTATAATACATGAAAATACCTCATGATAATTGTATAATGTTATTGTACTGATAATACCTATAATAATCATTCCTATTTAGCCATTTAACCCATTTTCCCATTATGATTCCCCATAGGATATTACTTCCTATTTAAATCCTATTTATTCCCAATAATATTCCTATAAATCACTTAAATCCATGATAAATGATAATATTCCTATATTCTCCCTATGATGATAATGATAAATCCTATAATAACATGCCATTCAATCAGCAAAAATCATGCCCCGATCCTGGTCTCAGCATCTTCCTCCGCAGCCTCCTGCACTGGTTCCAGCCTCGGAAACCAGGAGATCATGGGGAGATCAACGGATTTTCTAGCTGAAACATGTGGGAAAAATGTGGGAAAAATAGAGGAAAATCATGGGAAAAATCATTGGAAAATCCTAGGGAAATCATTGGAAAATCATGGGATAACCAAGAAAAATATTAGAAAAATAGAGGAAAAACATGGGAAACACATGGGAACATCCACTTTTTAAATGAGGGGTTCATGGGATGTATAGCTGGCTTATGATAGCTAAGTTGACGCACATAACTTGGATAGGGTTTGGGTTGATTGGGGGGATATACCCTCTGGTTATGTCAAAATAGCTATTGAAAATGGCCATAGAAATAGTGGATTTACCGATTTACCCATAAAAAATGGTAGATCTGTCCATAGTTTTTTGTAAACGTTTACCAGAGGGTAACTATATATATTTGATGGCGTTTATAAACCAACAAACATAACTGGGGAACCTCACCTTATATAAATCCAGCAATATGACTAGTGAAGCCGTGCTTTTCATCGTCTGTGTTGGCTTCCTTTCGGACAGTGACATCAACGTTACATCCCATGGTGTTCTGAAGTGGAGTTTTTTTGTACAGGGTGGTTTACCCCAGCTATCTTTGTTGGTTTAGTTTCACCCATCTAGATCATCTAACTAATGTGGGTAAAACAATCTCATTTGCACCATCCTCCAGAAAAATCATCAATTTTTTTATCGGTGGTATAAACTTACCATTCCCGGTCGACTGGGTGGTTTATTAAACCATTGTTTTACCCACATAGAAATATCTATGAAAACGAACAAGTTCACCCAGTTCAACTGCGGCAGGATATCAGGACCACTTCACCAAGGTCTCGGTCTTTCGTTATAGACCATTCTTCGGACCTTGTATGAATAACACAACATATTATATGGGTGTGATACATATATATATACAGTATATATATATACGACCATATCATTTCCACCCATTTTGCTGGTCCATTTTGATATGAATCTTCCGTTATCAAAAATTACATATTGATATCTAAATATACATTTACATACAAAATATCATGTCCACATATCCCCTTCTGTTCATGGATCTTCAACCCCCGATGATGGAAAATAGAATTGCTGATCCATACCCATTTATTTACCAGTATAAACATGTTGTTAGTTATAGATATATATATATATATGTGCCCAATAAATCATGTTGTTGTTTATAGATCCCATAAATTCCCATTGTACACCCATTATCTGTTGACATAAATCCCAGTAAATCGGGAACATATTCTCGAATTCTTAAAGAATGCCGTAACAATGTTCCATATTCAGGGATATCAATCCTTGTGCGACAAAATATCCATATTCCCAGCCAATTATACCCTCTGGTAAACGTTTACATAACTATGGAAAGATCCACCATTTTTAATGAGAAAATTCACTATTTCTATGGCCATTTTCAATAGCTATTTTGACATAACCAGAGGGTAAGCCATCCCCATCACCATAAATGGGTTGGATTGAAACTCTCCCGAATGGTAGGTTTATGACATTGGGTGAATACTCCATGAAATTCCCATCTGTTATTGTACTTACAATTCAGCCACATGTGTATGTATATATTTTGTTTTATGTATACAATCATGTGTATATATATATATATATATATTTATATATATATATACGTATATATCCCCACTCTATTTCCATTACACCCCTGTCATACCAGCATTTTTCTTGCTTAAATTATCTCAAATCCTTCCAAGAAAATTCGAGAAGAACACCTTGGCGCCCGCACTTTCTGAAGGACGAGCTGGCCGTAATGAGCTCGATGAGTTTCATGGCGTTCATGTCCTAGGCCCAAAAATCGGGATGTCACGAAAAAAATGGTGGCCTCCTGTGAACGACTACATTTCCAGACACAAAAACAAATATTATATGATTATATAATTGACATTACATATATAGATATCCCATATTACTATCATATATATATATAGTATAGATATCCCGTATTACTTACCGTATTACTATCATTGTCTATCCCATATCTCATGATATACCCTCCTTTTTACAGGTTTACTAATAGATTCGTGGAAACCTATGTGTAGATCATTGTCCAAACGGGCAACCAGCCGGGTTTTCTACATCGTTTTGTACACGTTTACCCTTGGGGGTAGGTACCCTCTATAGATTGCTACCCCAAAAGAGACCATTTAAATGACTTGCTATCCTCCGGTCATCTGTTTTACTTCGCAATCCGGTTTAGCGATAGTTTTAATCCATGGGACAATCAAAACATGGTTATTAATGTTATCAACAAGTTAAAACTTTCTATAGTTCGATGATCAAACCCTTTTCAAAAAAATGGTGATTTTCGATTTCCACCAGTTGCATCATGTTTTTGTTGTGCCAAGCCACGTCCATCAAGTCCCACAAGGGATGGAGGCAGTTGTTGCTGGACCTGGTGTAATTCCCACGGCTCGGCTCGATTTCTTGGAGACAATTGGAAGGACTTGGCGATGATTTCATCATGAAAAACTCAAGAGAGACGTGTTTGAAATGGGGAATGTTTCTTGATGAAGATAGTAAAATGCTATAAAAATTGAGATCAGATATTCATGGATCCCCATATTTTTTGGATGATTTGAGATGGTAGAACTAGGTTTTTTATGGGAAATATATATATATATGAAAAACACCATGGGAATTCCACCAAAACCATCCCCAGGGTAACTTCGGCACTGACGAAACCAGTGAGAAAAACGCGAGAGGAACCCTTCGGGACAGGGCCACTAACGTTGGATGTACCATCTGGTTATGACTAACATAGCCATGGAAAATCCCAACCATAAATGGAGGGTTCTAGCTGGGAAAATCATCTATTTCTATGGGCCATCTATACCATGGCTATGTAACAAACAACCAGAGGGTAGTTTAGCTAGTTTTCACATGAAATCCATGGAGTTTCCAGGGTTTTGACATGTTTTGACCCAAATCCCCACGGATTTTGTTGCCTTTTTTTGATGTCTCCACTTAACCAACCCAGACATCCCATTCCACAGCGTCCGACATGTGCATGATGTCTGCAGAAAAGTAGAGCATCAAAATGGCCAGCATCGCCACCACCTGCAAAAAAAGCTGGGAATTTCTCATGGAAATACCATGGGAATTATGGGGAAAGCAAGCAATGGCTATGGATTATGACCCTGGATTTAATGGAATATCTATGATGTCGTGAAAAAAATTGACCCATGGTAGCTTAAGATAGCGGAAATAGCTCTATCATGGAGTGAATGGATATCAATCAATATTCATGGGAGATATATATATATATGTGTGTGTGTGTGATGTGTCCATGTTTTAACCAGCCAAAATGGGGGTTTAAACCAACCGTTTTATGGGAATATCATGAGAAGTAGCCAGGTTATAGAATTGAGATTTGCCAAAACTAGGATTTCCCATATGTTTTCCAAAATTCAAAAAATCTAGAAAATGTTGTGATTTTTTGGGACTCCGGAAGCTAATAGAAGCCAATGGTTCTCTCATTGAAGCCAGGAAATAGATGATATTTTCATGAAACCACCTGTTTTCCATTATATATCATATCATTATATATCCATAATAGATGATATGAAACCACCTTGTCACGTTTTCTGCTGAGATCTCAGGTGTTCAAATCCGACCAGCAAATTCGCTGGTTAAATTCAGTCAGTTCAATCCGCGATGGTTTTTGTTGGTTGAAAAATCGTGTTTCCTCTCCAACCCTCTGGTTATTTAACATAGCCATGGAAAATCACCATTTTTAATAGGTAAACCATCTATAAATGGGCAATTTTCCATGGCTATGTTAAATAACCAGAGGGTAAATTAAGATAGACCCTGCCAGATGGTTGGAAGATTATGTACGTAGTTTCCATGGAAAATGGATGATCAGATTAGCGTTGATCCCAATGATCATATGAGACTTTCCTGGCTTAACTCGCCATGTGCTTAACTAAAGCAAGCGTCATGACTTTCCAGTGGCCAAACAGTTTTTCTTGAAATTCTGGTCGTAGTTTGTTTAGGAACTGATCTCCAACTGGGAAGCCCCAGCTGACAGTGTGAACTTCAAGCTTTCGGACGCTTCGTAGCGAGATTCCCTCGGAGCCCGTGGATGGTTAAAAATCCTCCGGACCCAGCGATGATGTCGCGACATAAGAAAAATCACCATGACGGCCTTACCCGACCTGGGATTTTCATAGAAAAAACGAACTGGAAAGATCCACCATGCTATCAATGGGTATTCATCCACTATTTCGACTGGGCCATGGCTTCAATAGCTTTTTGTATGTTTACCAGAGGGTAATAGGTAAATATAGCTCAAGCATCTATGAGGCCCATTTTCCGTGACTCTGAGGCCTAGGAATCATCCGAATCCTTTCCTGCTATGAAATCCCCCGTAAAAATCCCGAAACCGAACAGATCCAAGACTACACCATGGTTTCTACCAGGGGTATTCATATTTAGGGGATGGGATTTCCCATCACATCCATGTTCAACATCCCATCCCGACCATCCTGACCATTCTCCCATTTTTTCCGTGATATCCCGTGGATGTTTCGGGGTGTTCTCCACTTGGGTTTGACTGAAAATCGGCTACCCGGCCTGGTAAACGAACAAAAAGCTATTGAAAATTGCCATTCATAGTGGATTTACCCATTAAAAAATGGTGTGATTTTCCATGGTTATGTTAGTTTACCAGAGGTAAACCATCCCCATCACCATAAATGGGTTGGATATGTTGACCATAGAAATAGTTGATTTACCCATTAAAAATGCTGGATATGTCCATCGTGAAATGATGTATGTTTGCCACACAGTACCCAATGGTCCCAATGACAAACCCAACCACTTCTATGGATCCGTCTCTCTCCAACAGGACTTTTGAAGGCTGTTCAAGTATCATAATGTCCAAGCCTTCTAAGCCTCAATTGTCTTACTTAATTACATTACATTACATGACATTACATTACATTATATCATATTGCATCACATCACATCATATTATATATTGTACTATGTTACGTTATATTATGTCATATCATATCATATCATATTATATTATATTGTATTATATTATATTGTATTATATTGTATTATATTATATTATATTGTATTATATCATATTATATCATATTATACTATATTATACTATACTGTGTGTGTCCTTAACATCCAGTAATTATATCCCATGATATGGAAATATACATTGGTTGCTGATTTAAAACCGTCCCAAAAATATGCGTCATCTCAACCAATGATCCCCAAGTATGGTTGAAAAACAATAAATACTCTGGCAATCTATTTGATATCCTCTGGTAAACTAACATAGCTATTGAAAATGGCCATTTATGGTGGATTTATCCATTAAAAATGGTGATTTTCCATAGCTATGTTAGTTTACCAGAGGGTATCTATCCAGAATATCTACAGTTTCTGGCATCTACAGTATCATCTAGTTTCTAGCTGGGAAGATCAACTTTATTCTTCATCAAACATACCCAAGATCACAATGGAAAATCTCTCTACAGTTGATCTTCCCAGCTAGAAACCTCCATTTATAGATTTTCGAGGGGATCTTCCAATGTTTTTTCGATATTTTCCGATGATTTTCCCCTATTTTCCAAAGCCGATTTGAACCCCCCAGTACTGCTCAGCTGGTGACTCGTGGATGTCGAACACAGCGAAGGTCTCGAAGTTGCCCAACTGTGTTTGAACGACGCGAGGCGTTAAGGCTGGGTGGCATAAGGTAAGGGTGGCGTGGCTTGTGCTGTTCTGAGGTTTTCATCATTCTCAAGGCCCTTCACAAGCCTCTACCCTCTGGTAAAGATACAAAAAACTATGGAAAGATCCACCATTTTCAATGGCTAAATCCACTATAAATCACCATGTTCAATAGCTATGCTAGACATCACCAGAGGCTAAATTCAGGGCTGTCTAAATTTGGCACAAAAAGACGTGGCCCAGTGAACTCTTGGAGATACGTTTCACCAGTTTGTCTGGCGGAGCCGTATTCTTACGGCTACTTCCCAGTCGTAGTCAAATATAAGATTATATAAGATTAGATAAGATTATATTATAAGACTATATAAGATTGTATAAGATTATATAAGATTGTATATCCCAGTAATCCCAGTAGTAGTCAAATATAAGATGATAATCCCGTTTTATGACTATAATCCCGTTACCCTCTGGTAATTTGTTACATAGCTATTGAACATGGCCCATAGAAATAGATGATTTACCTATTAAAGATGGTGGATCTTTGGTGATGTTCCATCGTTTTTTGCTAGTTTACCAGATGGCGGATGGTAATCCTAATACTAATCCTCATTCGTAAGATTATAATCCCTATATAAGATTGTATAAGAACTATATTAATCACTACAATAACTTATATATTCCACTATATTAACATTAAATCATAGTTTAAATATCATATCATTATATAGTTCATATAGTTCACTATATAGAGGTTTTAATATTATAATACACTATGTTAATTAGTTCACTCTAGTTACATGATAAGACTATCATACACTATAAGACCATAATATATATATATATATATATTCACTATATATACTATATTAATATAGTTAACTATATATATATATATATATACACTTTCCAGTAATTATATCCCATGATATTCCAGAATATTCCATCCCTATTACTGTTGGTAAAGACTCCATTTTACCTATATAAATAATCCCATATATATATATCATCAACTATTACTATGACCATTTTCAATAGCTATGTGTGTTTACCAGGCCGGGTATATTAACTATATACCCTCTGGTAAACAGCCACATCACCATGGAAAATCACCATGTTTCATGGGAAAATTCACTATTTCAATGGTGATTTTCCATAGTTATGTAACAAATTACCAGAGGGTAATCCCCCTTTTTTAAAAAAATCCCGGCCGACCGTTGCTCACCAAACGCTCACCTGCACCTGTTCCAGGAGAGTCTCATGGATCTCGAAACCTGGCAGATCTGAAAGACAGCCCGATCCCTTGGGAAATCAAGGGATGATGGGATATGACCCTCTGTTAATGGGAAATATATATATATACCATATAGCATCCCATTAATTGTTGGTTATATATGGTTATATATACACCATTATATATATACACCGTTATATATATATATAGATATAGATATAGATAGATAGGTAGATAGATAGATAGATACCCGATATATATATAGAAAGATACCCGGCCTGGTAATTTGTTACAATCCATCCTCCACGAAATGGTGAGATTGGTGGAGATTCGGTGAAATGGTGGAGATTCCAGGCGTTTAGCCAGGTTTGATAATCCCAAAGGCTACCCTAAATGGTTATGTCTAGCATAGCTATTGAAAATGGCCATTGAAATAGTGGATTTTCCCATGAAAAATGGTGGATCTTTCCATAGCTATGTTAAATTACCAGAGGCTACCCTAAATGGTAATGACTAACGGTTTGCGAAGTGGAAAATGGCCCAGTCGAAATAGTTGATGAATACCCATTGAACTCACATGGTGGATCTTTCCAGTTCGTTTTTTGTAAACGTTTACCAGGCCGGGTAGGGATGGGAGGATGATGATAGGGATGATGATAGGGATGATGATAGGGATGATTTCATAGTTATATTTCCTCATTTTGGATGGGATGAACAAATCTAGGCATGATGACAGAAATTGATTCAGAAAACCATGGTAATTCATTTGGAATAGCCTATTGATGCAATTGATTTGGAAATCACCTACAAAAACCTGGTAAACCGGAGGTGTTGAATAGTAGGATGTTTTTTTCATAGCTATCATTGGGATATCATAAGGTAAAAATCCAACGAAATGGTGATATTTACATGGGATATAACTCACCAACAATATCCAACAATATGATTGGAATTGTTGGGGGATTTAATGATGGTTGTTATACACCATTAATGTGACCAGTTTTTATCATGATTAATCATGGGATTTTTCTAACTGAAAAAACCCATGGCTATGATTTTCATGATTCATGGATCAATGATGGGATTTGTGTCTTTTGCCAGCAATTCATGGGATGGATTACCCTCTGGTAAACATACAAAAAACTATGGAAAATCACCATTTTTCATGGGAAAACTCACTATTTCTATGGCCATTTTCAATAGCTATTTTGACATAACCAGAGGGTACCAATGTCATCAGACATGGCTAGCTGGAAATTGCCGAAGTTTCCATGGGGCTTTTCTTCGCTGGTTCTCCAGCGATCGACCAATGGTCCAAAACCCTCAGCGATGGAACTATCATCTGGTTATGTCTAGCATAGCTATGGAAAATGGCCATTGAAATAGTGGATTTACCTATTAAAAATGGTGATTTTCCATAGATTTTCCCATTAAAAATGGTGGATCTTTCCATAGTTTTCTGTATGTTTACCAGAGGGTATCATCTTACTGGTGCGTGCGTTTTACGCAGGGAATTTGAGGGAATGATCCATAATTCATCACATTCTTAATGTCATCATCCCAGCAACCCCCAGCAACCCATCCAGCAACCCTACGCAAAACGCACCAGTAAGTCATTGTTGATCTCCAAAAATCCGAAGAATCGATCGAACATTTTGCAAAAAAACAAAAACTTGGGATTTATGCCATATCATGCCATATCAATATCACCAGGATATACTTGGATGTGCGTAATGGTTTCCCCCAAAATAGAAAGATATTCACTAGATTCACTATAGATTCTCCAGTGGTCCAGTCATGGTGGCTTTTCCAGAATCCTATGCGCCACATCTTCCCATCGTCCATCGTTTTGGCGCCTGTGAGGTCGATCGTATCCTCGATCAAGGATAAGGCCTGGCAGATATGAAGCGTGATGAGTGGTGGGAAAATCTTCGAGAAATGCTGGGTTAAATCTACTATGATAATAAATATCAAATATCACATTAGATTTATTATATATAGTAGATAATATATATATATATCATATAACTGGGTTATATACTATTATAATGGGTTATATACTATATATTATATATAACTGGGACAATATATATATATATAATCTACTATGGCATAAATATAATAATCTACTATGATAATAATGGGACAATGGGATAATGGGATAATACCATCTGGTTATGACTAACATAGCCATGGAAAATCCCAACCATAAATGGAGGTTTATCGCTGGGAAAATCATCTATAAATGGGCCATCTATACCATGGCTATGTTAAATAACAAGAGGGTATATAATATAATATAATATAATATAAATCTACTAGTCATATATCTATGATATTTTTGGGTAGGTACATACTAACCATAGTATATGGGAATCTCATGAGCATCATTGGGATTTACTTGGCCATATATAAATCTCATGAGAAGAATTGATTTATTTACTGAGGCTATGGTATCATGAACCTCATACTTTGATGATCATGGGATATCTCATGCTACTAATGGATACTTGGTATTTCATGGTGGTATATTAAATCCACCATGTGTAGAGGGGGTATAAAGCCAAGTATAATAGTGGGATATCGTGGGGATATAGTGGGATAAATAACTTTGATTTACCCAACCAGAATGATGGGTTATGATGGGTGTATTTGTTTGCAATGGGGGACATAAAACCAATTCTAGTACTATAGCTGTAATAATGTGATTTTTAATCTGGAGGTTTCTAGCTATGGAGGTGTCTAGCTGGGAAAATCATATGTCATTATATATATATATATGTATGTAGCCTTAAATATCATTTTATAAATAACATTACATATATATATATATATCCCATATTACTATCATTGTCTATCCCATATCTCATGATATGCCCTCCTGTAAACGTTTACATAGATGTGGAAACGCCACCATCTGTAGATTATTGTAGGAAATGCTGGGTCTTCCACATCTGTGTAAACGTTTACCCCAGGGTAACCATATTCTTATTGTTTCTCAAATGTGTTTACCCTCTGATAATTTAACATAGCTATTCCAAATCAATTACCACGGTTTTCCGAATCAATTTCTGTCATCATCCCTAGATTTTTTCATAGGATTCCTAAAAATTATATCATCTGGTTATTTTACATAGCCATGGAAAATGGCCCATTTATAGATGGTTTACCTGGGTTTACCTTTTAAAAATTGTGATTTTCCATGGCTATGTACGTCATAACCAGAGGGTAAGTTGTGTTGGGATAAAATCAATATCTTAATTCGAGGATATACCGGGAACAATTACTATAAACAATTGTTGGGTTTACTATTGTGAACAATTACATCTATATAGGTGTATTTATCTCAGAAAATAACCAAATCAGAATTGTTTGTCATACGTGGTTTACTAATTATATTGTTTTCCTATTACAAAATATAAACTATAATTGGTTGATGGAGATATCAGATAGCCAAAAAATCTGATATCGATACTTGCGCGTATCTTGATTTACCATCTGGTTATTTAACATAGCCATTGAAAATCACCATTTTCAATAGGTAAACCATCTATAAATGGGTCATTTTCCATGGCTATGTTAAATAACCAGAGGGTATACTGACTGACAAACAGTGACTAGTGATAACAGGTGATCCCACAATGCTTGGGGATATTGATAGCCAACAGCTGTTTTTAAAACTGCTCACATGGGGGGTTCCTGCAATAGGGGTACCCATAGTCATCATCCATGGTAATGGTATTTTCCATTATAAGCCATCCACTTGTCATACCCCCATCACCATGGAAACCCCCACATGATCTAGTTGGGTTTTTCCCCCACTCAAAACCTCCATTGAGCACGTGGATTTGCCATGATTGATGACCTTGTTGGGGAGTCCGCTTTATGATATCACGCATAGAAGTTGAAGCATTGAGATTTGGGGATGTTCCTGAAAAAAAAATGTGGTCCGTTTTCAGCTTTCATGCGTGATAAGACAGAGTGAACCTAAAATTAAAGTGCTACCCTCTGGTAATTTGGTACATAGCAACTGAAAATGGCCATAGAAATAGGTGATCTACCCATTGAAAATTGTGGATTTTTCCATAGTTTTTTGTATGTTTACCAGAGGGTACCAGTTGGGCACTTCTTTAAATAGCCTTCAGACCATTCGGGGCTGGCAGTTTATGGTCCACATGACACCAAAAACGCGTCCAAAAACGCGTCTGATGCAGTTTCATAGTCCTGTCGGAATCGATGTTGTTGGTTATAAACATAGTTGAACATATTATATATATATTCCATTATTAATACACATCGTATCACAATGTCATGGTTGGTTTTACAACATTTTACAACCATGTTTACCATATTTTACCATATGTTCAGAGGTGGAAAAGAGACAAACAACCCCGGAGACACCCCCTTTGTCACATTGAGATTCGCTAACCTGAAAAGTTTGGCCGGTTACACCATACATTCACCATCATTCCAGTGACGTCGCAGTGAGGTCTTAACATAATCTATTCAGATTATGTTCTGTTATATCCCATTGAATCCCGTTAAAATACCATCATCCCATTGAAATCCAGTTAAAATCGTATTAACACATCAAATCCCGTGAAAATCCCATTAACATCCCATTAAAATCCCATGAATATATATATATATGGATGTGGGTCAAAATGGAAGACCTAGGGGACCACAGATGTTAGTCTAGTTTAGTTAAAAAAACATCCAATTATTGGGGTACCCAATTTTTACACATCAAATCCCATGAAAATCCCATTAACATCCATTAAAATCCCATGAAAATATATATATATAAATCCATATACATCCATTAAAATCCCATATAAATCCCATTCTATCCATGTTTATTTTAACCCAACCAGCCCGCCTCCGGCTCGTCGAGCAAGGACCTGTACATGCCACCGCAGCACCTGCACCTCGTTGCAACGTGTTTTTTAGCCCCAAAGACGACTGGGATGTAGAGATTTTCATAGGGATACCATCTAGTAGTTAAATCCCCATAGATGATACAATGGGGCGTTCAATATGATTGGGGGATTGGATTATTCCCATTAAAACACCATTGTTGATGGTTGAATCATGTTAAATCCCCCAACTATCATAGTGTTGGTGATATAGAAGTTTGTTTATAAACTTTTTTGGATATCTCCAGGTGTTGGTTATATAAGTTACCCTCTGGTAGACATACAAAAAACTATGGCAAGATCCGCCATTTTTAAGAACGGGAAACCATCTATTTCTATGGGCCATGGCTTCCATGGCTATGTCAAATAACCAGAGGGTAATTGATTTTACCATGTATCAATGGGAGATCTCCAGGATCCTAAATTGGAGGTACGTTAGTACCATATTTTTGGCCATATTTTCTGGGGATATTCCCTGAAATTGAGGCCTAAAAAATAGGCCTTATATATGGTAGGTACCTCCAATGAATCGGTTCCTGAAATGGTCATTGAATAGGGGTACCCTCTGCTATACATACAAAAAACTATGGAAAAGCGCCATTTTTAATAGGTAAAGCCAGGTAAACCATCTATTTCTATGGGCCATGGCTTCCATGGCTATGTTAAATAACCAGAGGGTACCCCAAATCATCCAAACTCGGACTACTTTAGTATTGAAACATATTGAAAGCCATGGTTTTGGGGTAGCCATATTTGGGGAAACATCCATGTGACTTTTCGAAGATTTTTTAGAGATGTTACTGGGAGATTTTCTCTATTTGTTTGGGGGTTGCTATAATCGATGACACTTTTCGAACCATTTTTCTTTGGGGTTGCTAGTTGCAAAAATTTTATCTTGGGCCTCTGACTTTTCCGAAAAGCTACACATTTCTGACCTTGTTTGGGTTAAGAAAAAACCTGCAGGGATACAAAATTGTGACCACTTCTGAGCAAGTGGTACCACTTGATCTTGTTCCAAAAAAGAGCCAGATGGAGCCTCAAAAAATGGGGAGCCTCCAAAAATACAAAAATCATTCATGTACAATTAATGTTTTACTGATTAGCAATCTATAATGACCCAAGTTCCACAATTTGATCCTACTATTATCCCTTCCCGTAAACTATTTGTAACTGTCCCCAGATCGATGCTCCATGGTGCTGGTATACAAAAATTGGTGATCAATGTGGGGCAAATGTTGATAAAACAATGATGGTCATAAACATAATGGTTGATGGTCAATGACAATGATGGTCAAATCCCCCAAAACATCATGTTGTTGCTTATATCTCCCATTTAATCCCCATTAATGTGGTTAAAACAATGTCATTTGCACCATCCCACAGTCATGACCATTTTTTGGTTGGTGGTATAAACTTACCATTCCCAGTCGACTGGGTGGTTTATTAAACCATTGTTTTTCCCACACATCCCATGATATCCTACTGTTTCGAGCTTTCCTAAACTGGGGGTACCCCAGTTTTAATCCGTTTATAGATGGATTTTCCATCATAAACCAAAAAATGATAAACCAAAAAACGAAAACTAATGAGTTTCTGGTCATACATCATATATGTTCTATATACTATTACATATAGACCAAATAATGATTATTATCCTCTGGTAAATTAACAGTTTGCCATTGAAAATAGCCATTTAGTTCGTTAATTAACGCTTTAAAAAATAAAAATAAACTCGATCTTTCCAGTTCGCGAACTGTTAGTTACTATATGGTGATGTCATGATGTCCCATTTTACCCATGAAAAATGGTGATTTTTCCATATTGAAAACTGCTGGATCTTCCTTCACGCCGACGGCACGTCTCGTTCCACAGCACCCGTTGGTTGATCACCTGGGCCATTCGACGACATGTAGCGACAAGTTATGACTCGTTTAGTATAATATGATAGTATTCTATATGGAATGAATATGGAACTAATATGGAATTAATATGGAATTATATTTAGTATGACTCGTTATTCTATATGGTGATAACGACTATGATAGCATTCTATATGGAATTATATAATAATTATGGAATTATATGATTATATATGGTGATAGTGTTGGTTATATGAGTTATATGGAACTATGACTTATTCTTTTTTGGAACTACTGGTTGGTGGTTGACCTACCCCTCTGAAAAATGTGAGTTCGTCAGTTGGGATGATGAAATTCCCAATATATGTAAAAATAAAATTCATGTTCCAATCCACCAACCAGATATAGTATATCACTCAGTTATCTATTAATATTTTAAGTTATTACGTATGAAAATATTTGAGTGGGATTCAGAAAACTATGTTTAGTGATATATATTTAGTGTATATGTTGTTACTATTATTTGAATTGTTTAAGTAAGTTTATCACAATTTTAGAGGGATTATTTTACTAACTTCTACCTCAGTTTGTAAACGTAACTGTCCTAATGAAACACCAACAAAATGTCGTCACAAATACTTTTTCAGGCGTTCAAAATCTCACTATTGGGTACATTTACCCATGTGGAATCTATGGGAGGAAAGCAGACCTCCAAACATCTCCAAAAGGTACCCTCTGGTAATTTAACATAGCTATTGAAAATGGCCATTTATAGTGGATTTACCCACTAAAAATGGTGGATCTTTCCATAGTTATGTCAGTCTACCAGAGGGTACTTGATCTTAAACAAGCAGAGAGAAAAACCATGGATCACCTTGATCAAATCCCATGAAAACATCCATTAAAATCCCATTAAAATCCCATTAAGACCCCCATTTGGTCAACTTTTTGTGGCACAAAACTTTTTGTTGGGAAAAATATTGGGATTTTAATGGGATTTTCATGGGATTTTGTTGGATTTTTTAATCAATTCAACCGATAGGTGATCGGTAAAAAACTGGTCCTCTGTTGGGAAAAATAAATCGGGAGGGGATTTCCCAGCTCGCCACACAAGAGAGGGTACCATGTCTAAACATAGAGATTTTCCTGTTCGAAATGTTGGGTTATATCTATATATATATATAAATGTATATATATGTATATATATCCCAGTAGAAAAGTATCCATGACATATCCCCATTGTTTTTATCGGTTTCATCATATGAAATTCCCGGTATCACCGTGACATTCCACTACTCACTAAACCAAAATCCCCATTCAACATCAACTGCCAGCGCTAAATCCATCATCATTCGTAGACGATTTTCCCAGCTAGAAACCTCCATTTCCATTCTATTTCCATGTTCCATGATTTTCTATGATTTCGTAATTTCAAGATGATCTATATACATATGTATATGTAGATGATCTATAGATTATCGATAGATGATCTATAGATCATCTGTAGATGATCTACCCTCTGGTAAACTAACATAACTATGGAAAATCACCATTTTTAATGGGTAAATCCACTGTAAATGGCCATTTTCAATAGCTTTTTGTCTGTTTACCAGAGGGTATAGATGATCATTGGAATTCCTCAATCTTTAGACAATTTACCCTCTGGTTATTTAACATAGCCATGGAAAATTGCCCATTTATAGATGATTTTCCCAGCTATAAACCCTCCATTTATGGTTGGGATTTTCCATGGCTATGTTAGTCATAACCAGAGGGTATATATATTGTCCCAGTTATATATAATATATAGTATATAACCCATTATAATAGTATATAACTCAGTTATATGATATATGTTGGTTGGAGGGTCACGAAATCCAAACCAAGAGGCTGCCACGCAAAGTGCAGCAAGCGCAAGAAGTTGGGCTGCCCTTTTTGCTATGCCGGGGCAGCAGGCCATGTAGACCATCAGCTCA
>Ga0126342_10005290_pt1 | contig 22447 bp, 20 predicted proteins | sample Cyp1metagenome_FD_92528 | JGI IMG/M metagenome (GOLD analysis project Ga0126342, IMG submission 92528) | Coral microbial communities from Lord Howe Island, Old Settlement Bay, Australia - Cyphastrea 1 metagenome | ecosystem: Host-associated > Invertebrates > Cnidaria > Coral ...
CATGCATGGCTCTAGGTCGAGGTGGGTGGGATCGGGACTTTGAGTGGAAAAGGAAACAGACTGGCTTGCGGATAGACAGGGTGTCTAGGTGTAGGGCTGATATCCCCTATTGAATTCTCAATATATATATATATACATATATTCATATATATATATATATTCATGTGTATATATATATATTCATATATCATATATATATATATTCATATATCATATATCATATATGCCTCTCATGGTCATCCCATATTGCAGTGGCAGCCGTTGAAAACCCAGCTTTCCCAGACAACTCTTGTGTATCCTGGGGCACCATGCTTGGTGTGTCTTAAAAAAGGGTATACCGTTTTAGCCCCCAAATGGCTACTTTAACGGCGAGAATAATGATGGATCATTAAATTTTTGTGGTGCCCTGTTTTCAGGCAAACCCATCTATATATTATCTTCAATAGTAATAGAGGTCCCTCCTTCGCACCTGTAATTGGCAGCGCACCTCCCATTCACCCAGGAACCAGGATGGGTAGTAGACATCCCGATCGCCGCCCATGATGCCTTTGGAAACATCCTGGGCAACCGCACGTCAGCGGGTTTGTCTGTATGTGAGGTACCCCCAAATCGACTTGTAAATCATAATCTTCCCTATTACAAATTATTAAAACCCATTCAGTATCAAAGCTGAGTGGCGGCCAATGTCACCTCTGCCCTTGCCGGTGGACCACACATCAGGAGTGGCCAAATGAAGACCTGATTGGGCCAGGTCAATGTGGGAAGAACATATCCCGGAAGAACGCCAGCAAGTTCAATCCCAAGCGTCACGAGCCGCATTGCTGACCGCATGATTTTGGGAATGACGCCGCATGGAGAACACGAAACCGTTAGTCAGCTGCCTCTCGGCGCGAAGGTTTGCTCAACCTCATCTCAATCCACAGGTGACCGTGGATGTCTTGAGGACTTCATGATCGTCGCTGCCAAAAAAAAAACAAGCTGCCGGGAAGTGGTGAGTCTCATGATCATCTTCACTTATCTTCAAGTCTTTGAGGCTTTTCCAGACAGAGAATTGGTCAGTATTGAACAGCGGAAAATCACCTACTATTTAACCCTCTGGTAAACATACAACAAACTATGGAAAACCACCATATTTTCAATGGGTAAATCCACTATAAATCCACCATTTTCAATAGCTATGTTAGTCATTACCAGAGGGTACATCCTTTGATATCCTTCGTTGTTGTAGTTTTAGTCACCGGGATCCCCAAAGATCCACAGCTTGAACCCCGCCTCCAGCACCGTCGTAGCACCAGTGCCGTGGCCAGCAGGGCAGTCCGCCTTCTTTTTTTGGGGGAACCCCCTGGGTTTACAATGGGGGTAATGGGATTTAACCATTGATCATTGGGATTAACTCTTTAACTTCAAAAAGACCATACAAATATGGTCAAATATGCTGTTTCTTCCAAGGTGTCGGGCAAATTGCCTGATCACAGCAACAGCAGAATCCTGGACGTTCACCGTGCCTGCTCTCAACAGAACCGCATGGCAGCTTCGTCGAGCCGCATAGGGACGGAATCCCAGTGGGCCGGGCGGGCCCCGCAGTGGCCGCTGGCCCCAGCGGCAGGAGGGATGGCATGGAAGCTCAATCCAAACGTGTTTCAAGCAGTTGATCTTCTGAAGACTCTGACACACCAAGAAAAAGGACTTTCTGTGTGTTTTGCCAGGACATCTTTGCAATGTTGCAAGAACGGAAAGATATGCTGATTCAGTGCAAATGTGGCTGCAGATGCTGCAGCAATCTCTATGCTGAAAGCAAAGCAGCACTCGCTGTGCCGAAATCTTCGGTTCACTTAATCTGCTACTCGGGATGCACGAAAACTTTGGGACCCTCATCGGTTTCCCCTTTGCAAACGAACATGTCAATCAAGGTGTTGAGTGTCAATGAAAACTCTTGCACACACTCACCTCATAAGATGGCGAAATGTCAAGACTGATAGCCGTCAACGGCCCTCAATGCCCTCTGCCCTGCGTCGAAACGGATGACCTTGTCCAGCCCGGCGGTCGGCACCAACCTGGAACTCATCGTCACAGAACATGTTTGAACTTCAGAAATCCCAAGCTATGCCTGTCAGAAGGCATGTCAACCCTGGCAGCAAGAAAACAATAGTCGTCACAGATTTTTTTCTGCTTTTTTTCTGCTTTTTATAGACTTGTGGGCATGATTTCTCTGAGCAGGATCTTCTGCAGGATGTCTATTTCAAATGAACCACATCCCATGCAGGGTCCACAGCTAAGAGGTGGGCAGCTTGGCCGATGATTCCAACGTCTGGGACCTTTTGGCAGTGTGATGTCTGATGAGTAATAGGGAATAACGGGATGACCAACAAGTCCAGTACAGTATACACAACATGTGGCCAGACTTTTGCTTCTGCCTCTAGGAACCCTAAACGCTTTGATAGTCAATATATGTCAACCATATATATATATATATTATATACTGTAATATAGATACTGTAATATAGATACTGTAATATATATATATATACTGTAATATTATATATTGTAATATATATATATACTGTAATATATATATATACTGTAATATATATATATACTGTAATATATATATACTGTAATATATATATATATATACTGTTATATATATACTGTAATATATTACAGTATATATATACTGTAATATATATATACTGATTTTTACCGACACACTTCACAGGAAATGACGTACGTGCTTGTCCCCATCATCAAAATCATAATCCCCAACTAAAGATATGCTAAAACAAGGCACACCCAAACATGGGATATAGTGTAGTTTATAGATGTTTATAGTGGCTTATAAACATCTCTAACCTACACTATATTAATATCCCATGTTATGATACTACATTCGTTTTGAGGATAAACACCAAGTTTATTGAGTCACTGGTTTTCCGGGCAACAACTTGCAAGCACCTCCATGCGGCCGCGGCCGGAGGTGCCGACGAAGGACTCAGCCCTGTGGCATGAGGCTCGGATGATCAAATCAAAATACCTGAATATATTGGATATGATTAACATTGATGAACATTGATGAACATGGATGAACATTGATGAACTCATTTCGCCCAAAACTCTTCACTAAGACTTCACTAAGCATCATTTCCTGGGTTGAAACTGACATGCCAATGAACTGATGACTGACGCAGCGGGTGAGCCAAACACATTCCTCTGGGAATCCATGAGTCTGCTGAAAACATGCCGCGGCCCACCAATCCATGCGTCGTAAGGGGCTTGGTGTTCTTTCAGCCCGTTCATTCCATTCCTTCGGTGGCCTCAAAGAAAAGCTGGATAACGCCATCCATGGCTCACAACAGAAACTTTGTACCAAACCTAGACCAGATTGTGATTAATCTCGGCAACTGATTGGCCTTGCTTCCCACCCACGAAACAACTCTGAGATGTCGGCTGTATCGGAGGTGGTAACCTCAGGTTGGATCTTAGCTGCCAAGACGTTTCCATTCGGTTTTGTCTGGGTATTGGGTTTCTCCAATTTTGATGGTTTATTGTCAGTTCCCCCATACAAATGGCCATAAAGTGAGGTTGATACCACAATTTCAGACAAACCGAATTTTTATAGTCTTGAAAATGGTTGAATACAATTCCCATAAATATCATATCCCATATATCTCCAATAATTTGCTTGGTTTACCATGTTTTACCCCCATTTCTTGCTTGTTCAACACTTCGAAGTGCTTGCTCAGTTCCGAGCCCTGAGAAGGATCGGGGCCTGGAGCGCATGGGGGTACCCCAATAGCTGGATTGTTTTTGTCATAGAAAATCATATCAAAATGGATTATTAGTGATTTAAAATGGATGATTTTGGGATACCCCCATAGATTGAAAAGGTCCATGTCAATAAACTGGTTGAGTTAGACATGGTGTGTCTATCGACACCTGCAGATGTATTATCTGCGCTGCCTCTTCTGGCAAACTAACTCAGAAGACGTGCATGAAAAGACAGAATTATATCGGTACGACTTGTTGGACTCAGCCAATGCCCTTGTCTCTCAAAGACACATTGGTAGCACGTTCCTTCGGCTCAAAAAACTCAGGCCCAAAACATAGCATTACACAGAAATGTTGAAAAAAAAAAACACAGAGGAAACAAAATGATTGCAAAGACCGTGTACAAAAACCATGTAATGTTGAATTACCTGCGCTATCCATGGCGCCCCGTCCCATTGACGCTGCGCCGAGGTGCTCTAACGGATTCCAAGAGCGGTCACCTCGGAGCAGAGCTGTCCGATATGGCGTGGCCAGTGGTTACACCCTCAAGTCATCCACAATGATTCCATTGAAGTTCCGGTAAGAATAAATGTATACTGTATAATAATGTATACAGTAATATGTATATATATATATATGTATGCACATGTATATGTACATGTATGGATAAAAACTCATGCCAAAAAAGGGAAAGGCCCTTGAATAAGCAAAACGATCGGGAAATGATTGGCTGCTGTGGAGATCGGGGCGTTTGCAATGCAAATCCATGCCAAACAACAGCTCATTGTGCAAGCTGTCTTCTCTAGACTTCCAAGATTACACTCCCTTCCATATGCTCTTCCTAGTATCACATGCTATTCCGAATCTTGTGTTTGAACAGTTTGAACAGAGAGAGAAAGAGAGAGAGAGAGAGCGAGCCTCCCCAATCGTCTCGCCAATCATCTGTGAAGAAATTGGGCAGAAGGGAGGTCACATCCTCCACACTTTTGATTTCCAGATTGTCTGAAAAAAACTTCAAAAGCCCGAGAATCTGTACCACCCCTGCAGCATATCAAAAGTCGATCTACTTTATTCTCCACAACCTGCGAAGCCTCGAAACTGTTGCCTTGGTGGCTCCTATGAAGCCTGGCGTGTTACACACCCAGTATCCTTCTCCATGTAGCCGTTGCGTGGTTCGTGAAGCATCTCAAACTGCCTTCGTAGCTGATCTGAATTGCACAGTGAAACACCCGAAGTCATTGCCCAACATCATGATACTGATTCAAGATATCATGTGTAGATGATAGATGTATCTTCTACCCCATTCATCTACTACCATACTTTGTATCTTGCAATGTGACAAACTGTGTCGCAGGGTGAAATACTAAGATGAATTACTGAAAACATCAGATGTCAATCAGCCACTTCATGGCCACGTTAGCACTGACTGCCAAGCCTCCAATAGCATCAATAAAGCACTTGACATCACAACCTCATGGAAGTGACAGGAACTGCGTGGACATGCAGAAATGCAACCTTTGACAACGTTAGCACTTTTGCACATTGAAGACCTTTGTATGAATGTGTAGAGGGAACTGTTGTGACCGTTGAATCAGATATAGGATTTCCACAGAACATGTAATAATCTCTGTCAACAACCGAATGGATTCCAACCTGTCTGCACATTTGTTGTGTATGCTTTGTCACGTTCATACGTTGAGATACATTCGTCTTCTGTGATTCTGGTACTACCTCTATTTCTACCTTTTTTTTCTATTAATTCTATTACACCTCTACCTACTCTAACTTCCCCGGAAGGATGGAAATGGCTACAGATGGATCTAATGCAACAGTCTTGAGCTGGAGGTGTGAATACATGGATCTCTGACCTGTCTCAAGCTTCGAAAATCCAATGTGAAGCAAATGCTACTGAACATGTAGGGGACACGTTACTGCACATTCTCATCTGCACTTCCCTCAGCCAAAAATCTAGATTTAGAAATTCCAACGTTTTCTGCAATTTTTACAAAATAACAACCTCCTGCCATAGCTTCCGTAGCAGGAAAACAGAACCCCATCGCCAAGGTACGGCGGTCTGCCACCCGGACTTTGACAAAGAGCGGAGCCAATGGCAGCATCAAAGGAAGGTGTTGGTGGCAATTTTATGTGTTTTTTGTAAAGCAACAGAGCCGCCCAAGCACGATGTATGTTTGTCAGTGAGATATACCGGTACCGATATACCGGGATATACCGTCCAAATGGCCAGATATGGATAATGATGATTAACCTGTGGATCTGGGGTGTGCCCATCTTCAGACAAACCTAAGTGGGACTGGAACCCATCTTCAGACAGAAAGTTGCCCCCGCGTTTTCCAAAACTTACCGTAAGGGCCGTGGCGTATCCCCCAGGACATAGCTATTTCTGAAAGGTCCAAGTGGTCCAAAGTCATGAAAGGCTAAATATCAAGCTATCTGATGATATCTGATGTACCCTCTGGTGAACTAACATAGCAATGGAAAATCACCATTTTTAATGGGAAAATCCACTATTTCTATGGCCATTTTCAATAGCTATGTTACTTCACCAGAGGGTACAGCCTATGAATCTCCAACCACTGGTACCACCAAGGACCAGCCGTCTCAAAACCCATCTTTGTTCTGCCGTTCCACCACCAATGCCAGCAGCTCCAACAGCAGTTCTTGTGGCAAGGATGCACACACAGCACGGGTGGCCTGCGATTGCTGGGCGCCATAAAAAAAACAGGAGCAACATGTTAGAACATTATATAAATATTATTATCTTGACGTGGCGGCCACACATTATATAAATATGTGAACTGGTCTCTGAAATGAATACATACCAGTGGCAACATGGTCTCAAATTGCGCCATTTTTGATGCTATTGACCCATCCCCAAGTGTTGGAAGTTGATTTCTAATTAAGCCCATGGAACTGTGACAACTGGCAAATTTCAGCCAATTTACATTTTTCTGATTCGGGGCCGAGATTTGTCAAGATAAAAGGCTGACTAGTTTGACTAGGTCATTTCATGCCAATTGGCAACTTGAAATCCAATTTCTGGAAAATCATTGCGCATCATATCAATTGATAGCTCAATAAGATGATCGTGCCATCAAGGCCACGCAAAAGCCTCTTGGGATCCTCAATCCCAGCACCTCAGCATTCTGCAGCGCTGCAGCCATGCGCAGAAGCAACTCCTATTCTGTCAGGGAAAACGACTTGAAAACACTTGGTAATCGAACTCCGCCTAGGAATGATTTATAAATGTGTATTTTTGGCTCCCGCACATAGAGGCTCACGCCGCGGCTGCGCATGAATGAATTCAAATCTGAGCCCATCAACCTGCAAAATCATGGCCTATGTCTCGCCCAAATTCTGTGCATTCCATGGGGCGGCAAGTAGCCATGAAGCCTGGTGATGGCTCCTGTTCGTATAAGGACACAGCACGTTGGTCTGTGCCCTGCAAAATTGCCCTGGCAAATGCCAAGCATAATGAAGGTGGATACTCCTTCAAAATTGCTGTGCGCCAGTGGCCGTGCTCATTTTTTCCTAAGGCCCTACCGTGCGGAAGTTCGACTCTGACTCTACATGCATGCAAATGAGGCAGCAAGTGGGTCATGTTGATGAGGAGAAGATCCGTAGGTTTCGGCGATGGTGCTCCCATGAGCCCTTGAGAGAACCGAAGTTTTTGAGCTCCCGGGAGGCTCAAGATCCATTTCATCAACGGTAATATCCAAATTGATGCCGCTAGAGGAAGGTCGTCAGGTTCTGCAGGATGTTCAAGGATGCCCATGCCATCAACCCCCGCAATCTCAGTCATGGCCTCCATTGAGAAACCAAGCAAGGTATTACCAACAAGGAGTTGTTGGATCTCCTTGGGCCCAACACTCTCATAGCCCCAGAGAAAATCGCCATCGCGTAATACACGTGGCCCGGTGGAACTTGTCGTACCATCACTGACTGAGCGCACCCTTGACCATGTTTCGCAAGGGGGACCGCCTACGAAAGCGATCACCCAGCGAGACCGAATTGCATCCAGCCAAAATTTCCTTGTCTCGGCCTGTGCAACGTTGCCCCAATTCTTGTCCACAATGATGTCAAGGGAGATGATGTGAAGCACATATGGGGTGTCTCCTTCTGCGGCCCTTTCAAGGAAAAACTGTAGATCCCCTACTCGGCGTCTTCCACTGAAGGCATGTAGGACATATCGATGTCTCCCAAAGGTCTGCGGCACACGAGGTTCATGAACTCCGGCATGTTCCAAAAACCATTGACATTGATCATGACATGCTTCAATCGTCTTGGTCTGGTGCTCCTCCACAGCAAAACCATCCACGTGAAGGAAGGACCACATTGAGGTTTGCATGAATCGCTCAAAGAATGCACGAAGTTCCATGAGGTCATACTGAAAGAACGCTGCGTCATCATCTTCAAAAGTGTCCATGAAGAACCGGATTGTCGTCTTCCACATAGTCCATGACATAGGATGGACCTTCACATACTCGCAGAGAGATTCACAAAGTTGCGAGAGGGAAAACCTTTCGTCAATGATCTCAACAAGATGTAGAAACAACGCATCATCAATGCATGGATCTTCACGAGGATGCGCAAGAGGAAGCTGTGGTCCTTCTCCTTTCAAAGGTGGCAGCATGAAATCGTGAACTTCTTCTCTGTGTCTATCTGCATCTGACCCCGTTCCCGGCACAGTCAGGCAGCGCATGTTGCTGCTGATCAATCGCTGTCTGCATGTGCGTGAGTAGTAGAGGTGTGCTTTCATTTTGGCCATTGTATGAAAGAACTTCAAACACGAAGGACAAGAGGGTTCATCATACCATTGGCGGCATTTCGCCACAATGTTGTGCTTGCGGAACATGTGTGCTCCTTCGCCTGCTTTTGATCTGCACGCAATCCGACATGTAAGGCATCCAAATTTCTGCGTCTCCTCTGCAGTATCCGCATGGACAATGTGTGGTGGTTTTGGAAAGCCAAAACAGTTGATTGCTCGATCAAAAAGGCGTCGATGTAGCTCACAAACTTCAACTTCCTTTTTTCTCTGAAGGATGGCATGCTGACAAGCTCTGTTTACCAGACGCTTCCAGTAAGATTTGTTGTCTTGAATGATGAGGAGCCACTGTGGCAAATGCATACTTGGATCAAGCAGTCCGGAGCTGTGTCTGAGTTGTCGCCACATCCAGCTCAAGTCATCTTCAATAAGTTTTTTCCATTCCAAATCATCATTGAGCAAGCTCCAAATCAGGGGCATATCACAATTGAGCAAGACAAGAAGATAGCGCAAGCGAGCACGCCGCAAAAGCTCTGTAGGACTTGGAAGGCCTGTCTGGACAATGATCATTTCATCACTCATGTCCATGTCAGGTGTCCAGCCAATGAGTCGCTTGTACAAACGCATGATCACTGCATGGAGCTTCTCCTTGTCCTTGTTGGTGGACATGGTCCACGAGTCCGCACCATAGAGCATTTTGGTCAAAACCAACGTAGTGAACAATTCTGCTCGCTTGGACAAAGGCAGCTGCTGATTCGCAAAAAGGACCTTTCGGTGTCTGCTGAAGGCTTCATGAGCTAAAGCCCCCTTTTGCCTGATTTCAACACGCTGATCAGGCTTGTGATGCAGCCAACCGCCCAAATGGCGATACCTTTTCACGATTTGAATATGATGCACTCCCTCATCACAAAGCACTGGAAAGGTTTCTGATGCGGCAGGGCCATAGTGCTTGGTAGTGAATCTTCTCGATCCCGCACCTCTGAATACCATGAGTAATTCAGTTTTGCCACGAGCAAGATTTGGTGTCATCATGTGTTGTTTGCATGAGTCCAAGAGGAAGCTGGCCACACTGCCCATTCTGCTCTCAAGCTGTTGCGGGCTACTACCCTCCACACATAGTGCCAAATCGTCCATCCACGTGGGACCAATGAAGACATATTCTGGCTGTTCGCAGTGCATTTCTGTGTGTGCAGCTGCAAAGAATGTGGGTGCAGTAGCAGCCGGCAATTTGTCTGTCAAATTGTGTTCAACCATGTATGTTTCGACTTTCTTGAGCACAACACTCCATGCGTAGCCGAACACCACGTCAGCAAAGCAGTCACCTGGCCTGGTGCCCATGCTGGTTTTGGCTGCGTCATGTTGTCCCGCTAACCAGAAAAATGTACCATAAATGTGTATATATATATATATATTGATATACATACAGACCATACATACATAATCATACACGTGTGTGAATGTACTGTAATGAAGAAGAAGCTAAAGGCATGCCCATTCTGTCCTTCGTCAGGTCCACAAATCCAACCAGATGAGCTCTGGAGATTACCTCTGCCATCTCCTGCAGTGATGGTCACACCATGTTGCAGTGCACAATGTGCAGAATGATGGCTATGATTATGGCTATTGCGATTGTAAGCAATGATGTGTAATATACATATGTATAATTAATCCAGAGTAATACATAAAATATAATGACTCATATCTAATATATCATATATATATATATATATACGTGTATGTATATGTATATATATACTTTACTATATATATATACATACTACATACTTTGCTATATTATATATATATATACTTTACTGTAATATATGTTGTGCTTTCCATCATGGCGTCTCCAGCCTCAAGGGAGGCCTCCAGCGCAGCAGTTTCGCAGACCGCAGCCAGCTCATCAGATCCGCTGAGCTGAAGGAAGTCGCCTGCGGCACTGCGCGTTGGTCAAGTTATGAAATTACCAGATGGTGATTTCCGAAAATAGTGATAGAATAATGATTTATATAATAGTGATTAATAATGATTAATAATGATTTAATAGTGAATAGTGATTGAAACCCCAATTGAATAGTGATTAATAATGATTATATAATAATGATTTTCCATTGGGGTAAACCCGAAAATGGGGGTACCAAAAAATAGCTGGATGGTTTCTAATGGAAAATGGTACCCCAATAGCTGGATGGTTTGGAAAATGATACGAACATTGATCTATTTTAGGAAACCTCCAGGGCAATAAACATCCATTCACCAGCTATGACTTAGGGGTAGGAGTGGAAGACACCACTGGCTACTGCAATCACTGCAATCACTGCAATCACTGCATCACTGCAATCTTGGAATATGAGGAAAATCGGTGCAAATGGATTTTGGGACCATCAAAATTGATGAGATCATCACGGAATTTGGGACCCGGCCTTGCAGGAGGGCCAACAAGTCAATAGCAAACCGTGCCTCAGCTTCCAAGCTTGGCCACTCCAGCCACTAAAACCCACTTTGGCATGCCAGAAAGATTCTAAAGCTGAAAGCTACCAGCTGCAACAGAAATCCACAGTGCCGCTTTGCAAAGACAGATTCTTCGTTTGGAATTGATCTCGACACCTCGTTTGAGGTGGTTAACCATCGGAAATTGCCACGATGGATCCCTCCAACGCTCACTGGTATGTCTAGAATAGTTAAAAATGGGTTTGCTCAAAAATGAAATAGACCAAATACGTAAAATCACAGGTCTGATCACTGATCATCATTTTCCAATATATTCTCCCACAGAACTAGAATCCGTTTGAGGTACACATGATTTCTGGACAAACCCAAATGGAATCTTAAATGCTTGCTGAGCACAGGCGCTTCACGGATCCTGTACAGCAAGGACTTTCGTCCCTTCCGTTCAAAGTAAGGGAGCTACGCAGAGTGCTGCGTCTGGGTCGCATGGGAAGGTGGGTAAAACATGGGAAGACAAATGTAAAACAAATGTGAAACCAGGATCATGGCTGAAACAAGCTTTGTTTTATTAAATATTATTAAACATGATCAAACTAAAGTATTCAAAGCATGTTCTGAAAGTAAGACTACAGTACTTCTACGTTTGGTAAATATAATTGGTACTGTTGTTTACATCACTTGAAGACGGTGGTTGAAACATGCTGAGACGTGACTTCCTGGACGATAGGACCCAATACGATGATAGTTTCGACCTCCCAGGACTTCAGCAGCAGTTTGTGTACTCCAAGATGGTGCGCATCACATCTGTGACATAATCGCAACAGCTTGCGGCGCCAATGCCGTCTGCCCCCTTGGATGTCTCAAAGATCTGGTGAAACATTTCCTTAGTCCACCGAAATTTACCGGTCAGGTCGCATCAATCATTTCTTGGAGTTTCTCTATCGAATCATACAACCATTGTACGTTGATAGCCAACCATGGCAGCTATCATAATCTACAAAAGTGGACGTGTCCTTCTATTCTTTCGTTCAAAGTAGGCAAGGCAAAATACAAAACAAACATGAAGAGCTGATAGCATGCATTGGCAGAGGTGTTGACGAAGCGAAAAACTCACACTTGACGCCAGTCCAAGTCACTGCATTCATCTGTCTGCCACTGTTGTACCTTGGAACTTGCCGCGGAAATGAAAACATACATACATCTTGATGGTGATGCACTAGATGCAAATGTGGAAAAAAATATGTTGCAAATGTGAAATGTGGAAAGAAATATGTGTCTGAGTGAGTGTGTGTGTGTGGACATCACCACTCAACATGTCTTGGTGGGAATACTTCGACTGCATTTTTCCACACTTTGGTAAAACATAGTATTCTGATATAGCAACGTCAGGCTTCAGCACCTAGATCTGGACTGCAAAAGTTCAGCTCACCTGCTTGCACAAAGTTCTTTTGGCAGTCGCGCGTCTCAGCTATACCCTCAATGAAACTATGCCCCCACAAGAATGACATGCCTGTCATGTAAGTAATTTAAGTTCATACTTTCATCGATTGATTGCCCTTTCTGCTGCGACAGTGGATCACAGCAAACAGGCTATCCCTAGTACCAGGTATGCAACAGGCTCACAACTCCCAGTCGCCACACAAAGTCACAATGCAAAATGATAGATAGGCCAAATTGCTTTTACTTTTGGAAAAACAAATGATAACCTCCCCATTTTTGGGATGCTTTCCCAAGGTTTTCTGTGCCATTCTCATGCCATTTTCTGTTTCACCAAGCTGCATATTGACCAAATAAACGGTGCTGGACCACTTGGCCTCCAAGGGCGGCCGGGCGCTTCCGGCCGCGCGCTGAATGAATTTCCAGTCGGCCCGGCTGATGCGCCCATCCAGCATCAACGCCAGGACCAGCATGGAGCAGGCGAAAAGGGCATCTCGGTGACTGAGGCCTGGCCACAATCGGTTCAAAGGGAAAACTTGGTGGAAAATCTGAAAATCTCCCAGATTTTGAGGGAAAAATTGGGAAAAGGCATTTGTAGATTGGTGTTATACTATTTTATACTGTATATCATACTGTATATCATACCCATCTAAAGATGATCTGACCATGTTTACTAAATGGGGATCTTACATTGACAGATGATCTACACAGAGGATACACAGACCCCGACATCTGAGATAAGGAACCCTGTTTGGAATTGTTTCAGACAAAACAAATCCCGGCAGCTCTTCAAGTTCTTCACAGGGCAGTAGAAACCTGAATATCCACATGGTTATCTATTTTTATCATTTTATCAGTTAGGCTAGATGACAGCCTAATCCCCGCTTACTCTCCGTAACATCCCGTGGGGCCATCCCTTGCCCCTGCCTGTCAAGCCATCAAAGAAAAGATCTTCTTCATCGAGTCCCAAATCTGCGAGCTCTTCGTGCAAGGTCTCCGCTGGTACTTCTGCAACCTTTCTGGAACAGAAACAACAAGCCTTTCGGCTCCTAGATTGCTGAGAGGCATGCGAACGATGACTCTTTGTACTCTTTGTACGCTGAACAGCAAGGCCACCTTTCAGCTCAAAATACTCTTCCTTGGCCCTCTTTACAAAGCTCTGATCTGCAAAAAGACCCACAATGTGGTTCAAGAGAAAACGTGAGTTGGGATGCAGTTGCATCTTATAGGTAATGGAAACACCAACGGCTCGTAAAGCCAAGAGTTTCACCTCATCGGACAGAGGCTCTTCAACATTTTCGGAGTGTCGACGAGCTTTAATCAGCTGGCTCGTGACCTCAATTGTCGCAGAAGGTCCAAGGGAGCAAATCATGACTTCGTTCATGGCATAGTTTACAGTCACTGAATTGAAGAGCACATTGATCAAAACCTCCACTAAAAGCGGAGCAAACTTCGTGACTTTCAGGAGAGTCCTGGGTGCCACCTTCTTCATGAGCAATTTGGCGATAAATTTGGTAATACCACGACTTCCCATATAGATCAGGGCATAAATCAGCAGCAGGTATTTGTTGGCTCGTTTGTAAGGATCAATTCCGAAGGTGCGTACTTTGGGATGCCCCAGTTCCAAAGCAGAGCGAGCCAAAGATCCGGCTAACATTGCACGCTCCTTGTCCATCGGTACCAGTATCATGCCACATATTCGAGTCATTCTGACTGTAGCCACCAGTGCAGCAATACAGCAAACAATCATTTCGGCTAGGGACCACAACAAGGAGAACGAACCTGCAACCACATTCCACATGATGTAGTCTTCATCTTCATCAACAAGTGTTGAAGTGTAGTCATTCAGAAGCTGTGCTAGAAAGGCTGCACCCACCCCAGCTAACACTCCAGTTAAAATCGCTGCATACCTGCAACGCCAAAGGCTCCGACGTTTTTGTTCATTCAGAACATGTGCCTTACCAGCCTTCTTGACCGTCATGGATTTGATCACATTCGCTGCTTCTGCCACGGACATCCGAGGCCTTTTGTTGCTATCCTTGGAAGGGAGTCCAAAAGCAGATGCCAAACCATTGGCAACACCAGTTGCAACACCACTCAAGCCAGAGAGGGCGGAGCTAAGTACAGCAGCAGCTTGGCCATAACTGCTATTACTGATCTTCCGTTGCTTTTCCTGAGGCTTTTCAGGCTCGATTTCCATGCAGGGCATCGCCTCGGGTATGTTTGGAGTTCTGGGTTTTTGAGCCTCTGGGAATTGAACCCACTGAAGCTCGGCATCAGGAAGCTTGGCATGAATAACTGCAGGGCGGACCGCTGTAGCAGTTCGAGGCTCTTTTCGGACAACGAAACAACGAACACCCTGCATATGTGTGTGGGTCTGCTCATCAGGAAGCTTGGGATGAATAATTGCCGGCCGGACCGCTGTAGGATTTCGAGGTTCTCTGCGGACAACAAGACAACGAACATCAGCTACAGACATGGCATGTGGATGCGTGCTAATGTCTTCATCAGGAAGCTTGGGATGGATAATGGCAGGGCGGACGGGTGTAGCAGTTCGATGCTCTCTGCGAACAACAAGACAATGAACATCTGCCATGGCTGCCATGGCATGCGGATGTGTGACCTCAGTGATCTGTAGGTCATCCTTGGGCTGAGCTGGTTCCCAAGCAACCTTGGCGTTGGTTGGACTTCCAGGAATGGTGGGACTGTCCGTAGCCGTGTCGGTTGCTGCATCTTTGGACGCTTTGAAACGAGCGGGAATCTCTGTGAGGTCTAAGTCAAAGCTGTTCTCTTTGTCAAGCTTTTCGGCTGCTGAACCGTACATGATGGACATGACCCAGTACAAGGACTTCTCAATGCTGGGTAATTCTGCGATGGCCTGTCTCTCTTCTTCTGCACTGACGAGCTTATTCTGCTGCAAGCTTGACGGAAGCTCGACGAGAGCTTCCAGGGTGATCTGTGGAAAAAGTACTGAGAATTCCTCCGTGCAAATTCCGCGGACGAATTCCTGCCAGGTGATTTCACCGGAATCATCGGTATCCAAAAAGGCCATTAAATCTGCCGCCAATTTCAGGTCGATATTCAGCAACTCCATCATTCGGAGGACTTCAGGCAAGCAGAGGGTCCCGTCACCATCAAAATCCAGCCAGCGGAAAACTTTGCCAAAGAGTGCAACCCTTCCCAACATCACCTGAAGTTTGCTTTCTTTAATGTCTGCATGGATCAGAATTGCCTCCGTGACTCTCTCCTCAGTGGTGTTTTGATTCCCATTGAGCGATGCCACCAAGATCTTCTGCCGCTCAGGGCCGGTAATTCCCATGGCTGCAAGGAGGGTTTCTACTTCTGCGGCATCCAAATCACCCGATTTGTCCTCATCAATCAAATCCAAGTGCTGGGAGCAGTTCTCAGCAATCGCATTGCGAGCAACTGACTTCCTCATCCCGTGGCCATGGCAGAAAGTGACCTGATGCTATATATAGAAATGTTGTGGATTCCATTTGCCGTGTGAACTTGAGCGATAGAAACCTTTTCAAAGTCGTTAATCCACTCTGCTGATAGATTGCGGGCTGGTTTGAGTGAAAGATCGGAAATTCGTGTGAGCAAATTGTTGTTCTTCATGTTTTTGTCATACTCTTGTTGGATGCCCTTTTGATTTTTTACGGAGCAATCCTGAACAGAGACAGGCGCGTCAAGGTCTTTCGATGCAAATACACTCTGATCGATCTAGAACTCTCCTCACGATCACGCACACTTGGAAAAGACACAGTAAATTGACATCAATTGTTTTTGGCCCACAAAGAAACTCGATCCTAACAAGACAAAATGCAACAACCTGGAAGTTTGCTGAACTCTCGGAGTATTCACTAGTTCAAATTAAAACGCTGTTGTTTTATGTTGTTTTTCACTCCTTCAATCCTGTTGACCTTACCCTGCAGAAACACGTGTTACTGTATCTCTTCGATCTGTCAACAACCTCCGTGTTTTTACACATAAATCATCGCAAATCAAATCACCATAAATCACCCAAAATCATCATAAATCATCAAAAAACATCAGAAACTCATAGTGAAATCAGAAAATTGAGGCTCATTTGGCCGTGTTTGGCATCCCCCAACAGCACGGCTCAACTCTGCCCCTTGAGGCCACCAACTTCCACTTGGCGACGCCCGGTGTAGATGTGGTGCAGCAGGGCGCGGAAGGCACCGGAGACGTAGCTGGAATCTTCGCCGGGGCGCCAGAGGCCCAGATCCTTTAGCAGCGAACATTGCATGGATTTCCCATGGTTTTGTTTGCAACAAGGTTTCACCAGCCCAAAAAAAATTGGGATGGAATGTTTTGGCCTCACACCAGTGGTGCCTCGCAAGGCGGTGGCGGAAGTTTCAAAAATAGGAAACCTATAGGAGAAGTTGGTTGTTGTGAATCACGGATGGCAAAGCGAATCCACTCATGGACCGAAAGGTTGAAGTTGTGTTTTTTGGACTGGTTGCAATGGTTGCAGTGGTCACCTCACCCACCACTGTTGGATGAAGTGTGGTGTAGCGCAGTTGTAGTTGTAGTTGTAGTATGGTGTAGTGGAGTTGTAGTTGTAATGTGTAATAAGTGTGGTGTAGTTGCAGTTGTAGTTGTAGTTGTGGTGTGGTGTAATTAGTGTAGTGTATTGTAGTGTACTGTATTGTAGTGTACTTTAGTGTTGTGTACTGAAGTGTGGCATAGTGTAGTGTAGTCTAGTGTAGCGTAAGGTAGTGGAGTTGTAGTTGTAGTGTGGTGTAGTGTAATTGGTGTAGCGTCGTGTAGTGCAATTTAGTGGTAGTTACAAGTGTGGTTGCAGTTGCAGTTGTAGTTGTAGCGTAATGTAGTGTAATTAGTGTAGTGTACTGTAGTGTAGTGTAGTGTAGTGTTGTGCAATGTAGTGTAGTTGTAGTTGCATTTGTATTTGTAGCTGTAGCGTACTGCAATGTAATTAGTGCAGTGTAGTTCAATGTGGTGTAGTTGATATTGTTGTTGTAGCTGTGGTAGTAGTAGTAGTTGTTGTTGTTGTTGTTGTGTAATTAGTGTAGTGTAGCGTAATTAGATAATTTAGATATAATTAGTGCAAAACCGAGTCTCTTGCACTTGCCGCGAACACGTTTATTTACCTCCAAAAACGGACAGGGCACGGACGCGATAATGCACCTAGGCAAGAGAGGTCTCCTATGCCTGTTTTCGTGCGAGACTTCGAACACGTGCCCGCTCACCTTCTATCCACCAAGCTAGTTGAAACCCCAAATTTGAACCTACCAAGTAAGAAACATACTGTGCGGACCTGTGGGTTGTCGACAAATGTCCACATTCCACGATTTCCCCCGTCCCAGCCGTCCTCCACGATGCCCAGCTGCACGCGGCGTCGGCCGCGCTCCACGAAGCGCCCGTCTGCAGAGGCCATCGCTGCGGCGAAGAAAGCGCTGCGCGCGCAGAGCACGAGGCCATGGGCGCCTCAGCAAAGCTTCCGTGCGATCTGGGGATTGATTGGGGGTACAAGACAACCCATATGGGAATATATAGTATAAATATGTTTGAATAGCGTGTGTATATATTGTATTATAATATATATATATGTATATATATATGTATATATATGTATATATATATATATATGTATATATATATATATATGTATAAAGAAACTATATTTTTCCTTAGGCACACAGGGACGATGTCGTGGCGGCCTAGCAGTCGAATTCTGCGTCCACTGTGCTAGACGGCAAAATCAGGTCCCAGACATATATATATATATAATTATAAATATCTAGATGAAGGCGATCTAATGGTGGCTGAATGCAATTTGAATCAAATGGTTTTCATCCATTGTTCCGTGTCCGGCTAATTTGGCAACCCTTATACAGCACAGGAATTTTTGCACGAAGTCTCGCACAAAAACACGCCAGGAGACCCTTCTTGCGTAGGTGCCTTATAGCCCTCCGTGCCCTGTCCGTTTTTGGAAGTGTGCACATTTCTCGTGGCAAGTGCACTTTTGGAGGGTCAAGACTTTGTTTTGTGTGGCAGGCACAGGACATCGGACACTTTTGGGTTCGCTATGTTCAGATCAGTTTGCATGGCAGCTGCAAGACTTCGGATGCCCCGTCTTCATATTTTCGTGGCACGAGCAATACCTTTTCCAAAGTCGTAAATCGTACTGGAACTGTGACGTGAAGGTCGCTTCAGATGTTGAATTTGTGAGTCTCAGTGTGGCGCCGTGCTCATTTTGATATGGCTCCCAACCTTTTGTCACTTTGTCCTTGTATAGAATCGCTCTCGTTGTGGCGCGGTTTTCATTTTGATATCGCTTGTGCAACCCTCTGGTCACTTTGTGTGTGTGTTACATCGTTCTTGTCGTGGCGCAGTGCTGATCTTCATGTTGCCCGTACAACCTCTTGTCACTTGGTGCGCCTTGGATGGCTCTCGTTGAGTCGCAGTGCTCATTTTAGCTAATTCTCTGAGATCCTGGAAAAAATATCTTTTGAGTTCTCTAGAAGGTCCTCGTCTGACGATCTTGCGCAAGTCTCATAGTGCGCTCTTTACTCCTTGTACGAAGATATCCACCAAGACCTGGAAGAGGTCCTTGTGAGAAGATAGGTCTTTGCGGGAAGATCTTGAAGATGCCGTGTTTTAGGGTTGCTCGTGTGAAAGCTCTTGTGGGATGCTCTTAGGAGGTTCTTGTGAAAAGATCTTGTAAGATCCTGTCTAGAAGGTGCTTCCATGACTGTTCTAAGGAGCCGTACTGCATGAGGCTGCTTCTTGGTGGTCAGACCTTGCTAGGATCACCTCAACAGAGAGAGCAAGTGGAGAGGCCTTTCTGTCAACCAGAATACAAATGTCTGGCAATGGGGGACGAAAAAAAAAGATGAAAAAAAAGATGAAAAAAAAAACTGGTTCTTCTTTCAAAAACTCAGACTCAATGGTTGCTATTGAGATCCACCTCTGCCGGAGATGTATCTCGACCATCAAGGATTGGAGCGGTCTCCAAGGCTTTGGCACACCGCCAAACGGTACTGGCTCCCAAATTGGATCTGTTATATACTCAAAACAGCCAAATCTGTGGGCCTTTGCTTCTCCTTTTTTTATCCATTGTCATTTGCAGCTTGGCCACGGTGACTTTGTCCTCCATGTAGGAAGCATCCTCCAACTCTTCAAGCAGTCTGGCCATATCGTCCTGACAGGGGAAACAGCGGATTGATGGGGCCCAATAAATGGGGTTGTAGATACTCCACTACATGGATGGCATTGCAAATGGATACAGATGGTACAGGAATTGTGAGGCTTGAAGTGGGATTTAGTCGTAGATAAACTTAGTGATGGGGTCATTTGCAACCAAGGTTACGACGAGCTGCGGGGGCTCTGACTCCATCAAACACATCAAGGGTGTTTGATAAGTATAGGTGAAAGCATGCCAAACGTGCCATGAACGGAGATGGGATTGATGGAAGTCCATGCCGTGCCTTCATGACAGGAGCTGTGGTGGACGTCGTTCCCAGAAGCAATCGGAAACACATGTACATCACGACCTCCCTTACTCTGAAGGAATTCCCTGAGCTCATACCCAGCATACTCCTCATACAACGCAAAGGCTGCCATGGCTGCCATCACCCCCAGGTCATCCCAGGTCCCTGAGCCTCCAGCACTGCTCCAGGTAGACCACTTCCAACCACCATCCCCTGCGCCAGTCCATCCATCCGCACCGGATCAGCTCCGCATGAGAGTGGCAACGCGTCAGCCTAGAGAAACGCGCCACACAGACCACGAGATATCTCAGGCGTCAAGATATGCCAAAATGCCTCTTGAAACTCTTGGGATATGAACAAACACCAGGAAGTTACGTATCATGATGCGGAATGCAAACATGACTCAGCTCTGAAATAGCATGTCAGCCGCCCAAATCAAGGGGAAAGTTGATCGATTGATGATTGAACGTTGTCTCGTCGGATTTTGTAACTCCAGTAACTATCCCAAAGTTGAAGTGCACAATGGCAGCAAATGAAGAAATGAGATGGTAAAATCTTGCTAGGCACAGTTCATCAACACTACCAGCTCCTAGCAATACCAAGAAACAGACCCAAAAAGTCGGGACTTGCACTTGACTTGACTTGAGGAAACCCATGATCTAGAAAACAAAAAAGCAACGCACCTTCGCCGCTAGCTTGCACCATGCAGCACAAATTCTCTGCAGGGCATCTAGCTCCTCGCAACATCACTATCCGACTGTCGCCGACTGTCCTTCTAAAACCAGTGCGAAGGGGTCCCAAAAAGAGCGGAAAGGAGTAATTGGGGTGCATAGCAGTTAGCAAGTGCTTAATAACCTATATATATATATTACTGGGGAAATATACAGTAACTGGGTTGTAATAGAATTAGTTGTTACCCTGTTACTAACCTGTGATGCGTCCTCTTACTTGTCTTGCCTCATGTCGTTCAATTTCGGCCTGTTGAACCTTTTTCGTGCCAAAGCGCAGCATATGCTGCGTCTGTCTACCGATGGAACTGTGTCGCACCTGAGCATCAATATTATATGCTATCTAGTCCGCCCGTGCACCGAGTTTGTAGTGTTTTGGACAAACATCATTCATCCCCATGCTATCGTGGAGCGATGACTGGCAGACAAAACGTCTGTGTTTTGTGAGTGTTTGCCCACTCAACCTGAAGGGCAATTCCCTGAGAAGTGTCCCTGCTTGAAATGACGCAAGAAGTTGCCCCAATATTTTTGAAACATCATGGAATCATGGAAGGACGAAGGAAACTATTGAATCTATTGATTCGTTTTGTTTTTTTCCACGACAGCAAATCTGCTATGCCCATCAGTGCATTGCAGTAAGTTGTGCTTTACTAACCACCGAAAGATGTGCGTGATCTCATCCCACCAAATCTTCTCCATCAACATATTCTAGATTCTAAACATTATAAAACTATAAATATGTGTATATATATATGTACATATATAGAGAGAGAGAGAGAAAGAGAGGGTACCCTAAATTCCACTGTCTCCATATGTCTCCATATCCCATTCCCAGACACCATAAATTTCGCTGCATCCATGAGCTCCAGCACGCGTGGCAGCAGTTCCTGGGTCACGGTATGTCACGGTGCAAGGCCCAAAAAGAGCACTAGGGGAACCTAATGGACACAACAGAGGGTGATACTGTACACTTTTGATATAACATTAGTATGTATGCATATATATACATATATAATATATATATATATGGGAAATTTTCTTGAGGCCCAGGGGTAAGGAACGAAAGCTAGCTTGGTAGGGAGCGTGGGATGAAAACACAAAGGGTACAGCGCAGCTGCGCAGCTTTTTCGTCAACGTGGACGAGCGGGTCTGAAGCTGGGGCGTGTTGGTAAGTTGAACATCCAGACCTTTGTATTGAGGCGATGTATGTTGGAGGGGACGAGGATGAGAACATATCATTTTGTACAGTTGCATGAAGAGGATGAGGAAATTCAGCATATCCAACATGATGACCAGTGATTGGAGAAGATTCAAAGGTCCACCTTCATCGGAGTGGACCTTTGGAATCGCGGGAAAAAGTTACGCAAAGCAAAACCAAAGTTGAGGATGAGATGTAGGGAAATCTAGGGGGGGTAGTTAACTGAGAAGTTTCACACGGTTGGAGGTTCCAGCCCCTACCTTGCTAAAGCAAGAGGGACTTCAGCTATCAGAAGCTAGCTTTCGTGATATAATATATATATATATACATACATACATACATACATACATACCATACATACATACATACATACATACATACATACATACATACCTACGTACGTACGTACGTACGTACGTACGTACGTACATACGTACATACGTACATACATACATACATACATACATACCATACCATACATACATACCATACATACATACATACATACATTACATACATACATTACATACATACATTACATACATACATTACATACATTACATACATTACATACATTACATACATTACATACATTACATACATTACATAC
>Ga0126342_10005291_pt1 | contig 22446 bp, 19 predicted proteins | sample Cyp1metagenome_FD_92528 | JGI IMG/M metagenome (GOLD analysis project Ga0126342, IMG submission 92528) | Coral microbial communities from Lord Howe Island, Old Settlement Bay, Australia - Cyphastrea 1 metagenome | ecosystem: Host-associated > Invertebrates > Cnidaria > Coral ...
AAGATAGGATAAGATAGGATAAGATAGGATAAGATAGGATAAGATAGGATAAGATAGGATAAGATAGGATAAGATAGGATAAGATAGGATAAGATAGGATAAGATAGGATAGGATAAGATAGGATAAGATAGAATAGGATAAGATAGGATAAGATAGGATAAGATAGGATAAGATAGGATAAGATAGGATAAGATAGGATAAGATAGGATAAGATAGGATAAGATAGGATAAGATAAGATAAGGTAAGATAAGGTAAGATAAGATGAGATAAGATATATAGGATAGGATAAGATAAGATAAGATAGATAGATAGATAGATACCCTCTGGTAATTTAACATAGCTATTGAACATGGCCCTAGAAACAGTTGATTTACCCAGCTATAAAATGGTGATGTTCCACAATTTTTTGTATGTTTACCAGAGGGTATACTGGTTATGGCTGAATAACAATAAATGAACTAAGGGTAAAATCGCTGAAATCAGGCCTCACATGGGGTTACCGTCACTAACGATCATTCCCACCGTCGTGACGGTCACCCACGACGTGAGGTTGTTCGAATTCATCCAGATGGATCACCAAGAGCTACATGGCGCAGCAAAACTCTGGGAAAAAAAAAACATGAACTATAGGTCTATATATAGGTCTATATATATATGTATGACCTATAGTTCTCAAAAAAAAAACATGGTTTCTACATTATACCTATAATACCATAGGTCTATATATATATTAATATATATAGGTATAATGTTGACCATGGTATTATAGGTATAGGTCCCTATTGATAGCCGCTCATCATCCCAAGGAATCCGCGATGTCCTTGGTGTGGTGCGTTTTTTGTTGTCCAATGAATTAATCTGTTGGGTTTATGGTGAATATTGGTGAATATTGGTGGATATAACATGATTCTAACATGATAGAACATGATAGAATGAACTAGTCAATGGAGTTTATAAACTCACTTATTTCCTAATGACTTAAGTATAAGAGTTGTTATAAGCCACTGACGATTCCTGGGGTGCATGGACACATCCAACCATAGACCCGAGATAGCAACCACCAAAGCGAATCTTGAATACCTTGCAACAATGCTGCCTTTATTAATAAATCATCATGATAATTGATCATATATAACAAAAATGTCATCAAAAGAATGAAAATAGCCAAAGATCATAAAGTTCATTGCATAGTTTAATATAATCCCTTCCCCTTATTACTAAACCCCCCCAAATAATAAGAACTAGGGTCCATCTCCAATTTTGGAAAATTTCAGATTGGCAATTTTGACTTTTAATTGATCCCCTTTAGAAAACAATTTAAAAACAAAGCTACCATTTGTGGGTTTCGCCCCTAATAATAAGAACTAGTCAACCCTGAGGTGTTTATTATTAGGGTCCGTCCGAAAATGTTTAGTTTTTTATAGGGCTTCTAATTTATCAATAGGGTCCGCTTCGAAATCCAATTTTTGGCAAGTGCGTTATATAAGGAAATTTAATTGATTTTGAAATCGAAACAAAGAGTTATTTCATTAAGGGTTTTAATATATTATTAGGGTTCCCTAACAATAAATACACCCCTAATAATAAAAACTGCCTGAGGTGTTTATTATTTGGGGGGGACGTTTAGTATTAGGGGGAAAGGATTATTTGGAGGTTTCCTGAAATGGGGGTACCCCCAAATCATCTATTTTCGGATTTTCCACTATAAACCATCCAGTTATTGGGGTACCACCATGACTATATGGAAACCCCCATATCCGGAAAATTCGTGGAGATCTACAACCAATAACCAACCATATTATCCAGTTGTAGATAGTTGTTGGCCAGTTGTAGATAGTTATTGGGTCCCAACCATTCCCATAACCAGTATAACCAACCAATAACCATATTGACTATGTAGAAATTCCCATATCTACAACTGGAATTCGACCAACCTTCGATTCGTGGAGCCCAAGAACCCACGATTTTGGTCAAGTGATGGGATGCACTACTTGGACTGGAAGTTGATATACCCGGCCTGGTAATGACTAACAGTTTGCGAACTTGAAAATGGCCATAAAAATAGTGATTATCCATTTCAATGACTATAAAAATAGTGGATTTACGCTATAAAATGGTGATTTTCCATAGTTATGTAACAGTTTACCAGAGGGTATCTATAGTTCATACAATGTGAGGCCCCCAAACGTGATGTCAACGTTGGTTTATAACTAAGCCCCAGTAACTAGTTCGTTACAAGTACCATAAACCATAGTTATTGGAGATATTGGCACCAACTTAGCTATCTTGGGGGCCTATAGTTCATATGGTTCATGATTTCCAAAAAAAACATTATTCCAGTGAGGTCGTGATGAAATTTACCCAGATTGATGGAAAAAACACCATGAAGATACCAACTGGTTGGTGGTTTTAACATGTTTTAACCATCTTGAAAAATGATGGAGTTCGTCAATGGGTTTCGGATGACATCCCATATGTTATGGAAAATAAAAGCCATGTTTGAAACCACCAACCAGTAATGTATGGTTATATTAATAATCACTATTAATGGGATATTTTTGTGGGATATTAAGGGGATAACCACTGTTAATCACTATTAATATCACACTATTAATATTCACAATCACTATTAATCATCACTAATCATCACTATTAACCACTATTAACCACTACTAATCACTATTAATCACACACTTCGCCCTTCACCAGCTGAACCTCCTGGGATGAAATTTCGTATTTTCCTCCGAGCGGCGGGATTGGGATCAGGCCCAGTGCCACACTTCTGTGCCGCGCTGATCAAGTTCACCATGAGGTCCTGAGGCAGACTGAGGCTGGAAACCCATAGGAAAATGCTGGTTTCACCCAGAAAGATGGGGATTTCCATGGGGATTTATATGTAGCTGACTTATCATAGCTAGGTTGACTTATATAGACCTTAACAGTTATTTCACTGGCTCAGAAATCTCCATTTTAAGTGATATGTCTCATCTTGATTGCAGGAGGTGTGATCGAAATTATAACTGTTAAGGGCCACAAGATAAACAAGGCTTTTAAACCAGAACATCATCGAAAAATAAGGAAATTCTTTGAAAGGTGGCTATAGCTTAGATCTGGCAATCAAACATGGATGATTTTCCCGTGATTGTTTTTTTTTGGATGTTCAATTGCAATGTTTGATTGCCGGAGGGTACCCGTAATCAGACGCAGCCTGCGGAAAATTCCCTATCAACAGCGGGGGGTTCTTGGCACCATCATCTAGAAAAGGACATTCTCCATAGCTTAGATGGCATTTAAAAGGATTTACAGTACAAGTAGTATCTCAATCATTCTCAATCCGAACCTTGTTGCTTTTCCCAATGTGTCTCCTAGCGGTTCAATCATTTTCCCATGGTTTTCCCAAGGTTTTCTCAATCCAAGCTCAATGCATCGATGATTTTCACCGCAGCTTTCTGCTTCTGCTTGAGGTGAGAAATGGTGAGACACCCTTGACATGAAAATGGACAACCCCCAAAAAAAGTGACCATCCATGACAAAAAAGACTACAACAGCACTATACAGCACATTATTTGGGGGTGCAGTTCCTAATGGATTGGTAGCCAAACAGGTTTCAACTTCTGGGTTATGGGCTTATTACCATGGTTGTACCCATTGATGAATAGTATTAGAATGTATTAATTGCGCAACTGCACCCCCAGGGGTTTTTACCATGGTTGTACCTATTAATGAATATGTATTAATATGTATTAATAAGTATCAACATGTATTAATATGTATTAATAAGTATTAATATGTATTAATAAGCCAACTGCAGCCCCAAGTAACCCAAGCATCTAAAAAAGATCAGGGCTCCCCAGATCCTCAGATCCAATCACCGAATCGCCCAAGGAACCACTTTGGCCACATTCAGTGTGAGTTTGCGAGTCACGAAGACCACCTGGCTACTTGGTGGCTCATCCCACTTAGTAAGTGGTAACCCCAGTTGTAAGTGGATTAACCGTACAAACATCCCATTTATAACCAAGGTTATAACTTATAACCTACGTACTAAGTGGGATGAACCACCAAGTAGTTTCCTACAAGGTGGTTACCCTCGATGTTACGGTTGGTTACGACCCCCCATTGAGTATAGATATATCTACTATAAATCCAAGTGAACTATAAACCCACAAATAGATGTATCTATTATAAAGTATGGATATATCTACAGATATATCTACTATAAAACCGAAACTATTGGAATATATTGGAATTATAAGCATAGTATAACCAGCCAACGAAGCATTTGAGGGGCACCACCTTCTGTGATCAGCTGATTATTAATATTCACAGACCATGTCTTAGGTCGTATCCCCTTGCTTCAAAGTCCCCTAAGAGCCCTCCCCAAAAATAAAAAGTAAGCACGCGATAGAAACCATGAGTCACCCATTGGAAATGGTGATTTTCCATAGTTATGTTAGTTTACCAGAGGGTAAATCAATTGAAACACTTTGAATCCGTTACATCATGTTACATCACTCAAAAATTCACCAAATTTATACATGTTAATTTAAATCTGGTTGGTGGTATGCCTACCCCTCTGAAAAATATGATTTCGTCAGTTGGGATGATTCTTCCCAATATATGGAAAAATAACAAATGTTCCAAACCACCAAACAGAAATCAACTGAAACAGGTTGAATCCGTTACATCAGTTACATCACTCAAAATGTCAATGTTACTGGTTTGAACCCCTTAATTCCCGCAACACCACCCGACCGCCCCCCCCATTTTTTCATCGTCAAATCGTTCGGTCACTACACGTGTCTTGGTTTATCCGGTTATCCGCATTACGCTTTATCAAACCCCTCCATTCATTGAATGATCCATCACTTAAATATTACATCATTCAAATCGCAAAACAAAAAACCAAGAACCACTCAAGATCTCTAAGTGTTTATTGCATAAACCATGGCCAATCTTACATGCCTTGCAAAAAAAAAAAGATTCTTAGCTGGTGAAGGTAGATAATCCCATACCAAAAGACTATTTTGGATTAGTTTCTACCCATCTAGAGTCTAAGATTGACCTAACTTTGTTGAATCTAGCATATGGGTCTTTCTGAAAACGGTGTATATCCCCAATTGTAGCCATCTATTTTCTGGATCATTTTTCGATTAACCAATGAATTAGAGGTACCCTGTTTTCATCTCCCAATTCTTATTTGGAGTCATTTATCTCATTTCATCTCACAATTTTCCTGTTGGCATTTCCAAAAGTGTTTAAGTTGCTAAAATTTCGCATTTTTCCCAACTTCATTGTAACTTCATCTCCATGTTTCCCAACTTGTTCCCCAATCTCTAAGTCTGGTTGGTGGTATACCTACCCCTCTGAAAAATATGAGTTCGTCAGATTGGATCATCATCCCAACTATTGGGGAAAATAAAAGCCATGTTCCAAACCACCAACCAGATATATATATATATATATATATGTTTCTCCTGAATAAAAAAAAAATCATATGCCATTGATATCTCATTATATCCAATCTCTAAGTTTGTTTTCACCCGCATCTTTTCCCAACTTTTCGCCTCCGTGGCGCTCCAGGACTCCACATCCGCCAATGTTCCCAGCGCCGCAGCCGTCAGCTGCGCGCAGCGTTTTGGCGGCGATGGAGGTGGGAGATCCAAGGGATTTCACCCAAAAATGACGATCTACAGGAAACCATAGATTTTCCCATTAAATATGGGGGTTTCCTGTAAAATTTCCCTTAAACCAATCCATTGATTCTATGGATTTCTATGAGTTTATTCATGTTTTTTCATGGATTTTAATATGGATTTCTATGGGTTTTTTATGTGGTGTTTTTTTTTGGGAATGGATTTATATGAGCTTATATGATTGATATGGTTGATTGTTTCATGGTTTTATCTCGGTTTATATGGATTTTTGATGGTTTTTTCTACGGATTTTCATATGGATTTATAGGGGCTTATTAGTTGATGTATATATGACCATGATAATCCGCAACTCAATGTGTAGAATCATTTATTGGATGGCTGGATCACCGTCAAACATATTTAGAAAATTGGGATTTGACAATCAAAAACTGGAAGAAAAAAACACAATTTCACCAACTAAGGGACCATTTGTAGGATATCATGGGAGTATAACATGGATTTAACCAACAAGTCGTGAATTAATGGGAATTTACGTATGTATTTATATACATGTATAATGGAATGTGATGGAAGATAATGGAATATTACCAACAATCTGAGACTTAATTAGTGGGGTACCATCAAAATGGTGACTGAACAATCAGCAATTGAAAAAACTTGGTGGGATATAGTGTTGCCTTAATGGTACGCAATGGAGGCCGCCGCTACTGTGACAGTGATATGTATTTTAGGACAGCTAGCTTGTTGGAGTTGACTCCTTGTGGCATGTCTCATGGTTTTGAACAGCACTGAAAACCCACTTTGCCATTGCAAGTTAGAAGAACTCTTTCCATTCTTTTCTTCACCATGCTTGGAGGAGCAATTTGGTGGCTGATAGCTTGTCCTAGCTAAACGTCTAAAGGTAAACTCTAAAGGTCGCTGATGCCCTCTCTACGGTAACATGTTGTGCTCCCTCAGCTGCGAAGCATCCGCAATCTCTTCCAGCGCTTGTCCATCTGCAGAAAGATCGCCAAGGTTTTACAACAACGACCCAGACCCCTTCAGACACCACGCACATTGCGTCTGGCAACCCACAAATCAGTCAAAATCAAAAACACATCCAGATGTTCTTACTTTCAGTGCCAATCTTAGATACCCTGCAAAAAAAAACTTCGCTGGTGAAACGTAGATAATCCCATACCAAAAGCCTATTTTGGATTAGTTTCTACCCCATCTAGCCTCTTCACCGTGCCGGCTGGCGCCGTGTTGCCCCGCGACAAGAGGAATTTCCATGGCAGCGCACTGAACGTTTCCAACCAGATCTGGCCTTTGCTAGTCCAGAGTGCGTCTCAGAGTCTTTGAAGATTCCAGTATCAGCCATCATCAGGGCCTAGCGAGACCGCCATCTTCGAGGAAGAGCTGACGAGAAGGTGAGCCGAGGACAACCGTCTGCTGGCTTGCGTGCCACATTGTCACGTATCTTGAATATATATATATATATTTATTTATTTATGTATTCATTTATTGATTGATTGATTGATTGATTGATGACTTATATATTACAACTACATGCATGCATTATTGCCCACACATTCGATCGCTCGATATCTCGAATGGCTCAAAATCCTGAACAAGATGAACAAGCTATTATATTAATTTAATTGACATTGATCTATGACATTTCTGTATTCATTCCAGGAATTTTGAGCCATTACCCATCTAAGTTGTTTTTCTTGGTGGTTTGACATGGTCGCGGGGTCGCTTGGAACCACTGGATTTGGATCGCTTAAAACCGCGCAGTTTGGATCGCTTAGAACAGGTCCTGGAATCATCATCATCAGCATCATCATCATCATCATCAGCATCATCATCATCATCATCATCATCCTGTCCCCTAAACTCACCCCATGTCCCAGCCCCATGTCCCCACTTGTCCCCTAAGCCCACCCCATGTCCCAGCCCCGATCATCATCACCATCATCAGCATCATCATCATCATCATCATCATCAACATCACCATCATCATCAACATCATCACCAACATTAACATCATCATCGGCATTGTAATACATTGTTCTTTGACTCCCCCACACAGTTTGGGGTCTCTCGCTGGAATAATTTTGTGTATTACATGTTTTTCATTGTTTTTCATGTTATATATATATATATTTGTTGTATATTAAAAAATAGATATGTATATATATATATATATGTCATATGCATGTTGCATACACACATATATATATATATATATTACATGAAATTTTAAATGCACATATACACGGTTTTTATTTACACGTATGTAAATAAATAATTGTAAAAATATACATACACGTTTGTACAGACAACCTACACACATACACACATATATATAATATGTATTATACAGATATAAATAGATATAGATATATATGGGTATGGGTCAAAACATATGACGCCGGCGGTTGCGGATTTTGTTTCATTTGTAGTGGTACACCATCCCATCTTGGGGTACTCGATTTTGATCCATATCCATGCGGAAAACATATACTGTACATTTTTTGGTTTCACGGGTTTTCATCGTCGTTGGGCATGAATTTGAAAAGGTAAATCAACCCTGGACCTGTGAGTCGTTCATGGATGGACATGACTCAGTGGAATAATCCGATCGGGACCAGGGTCAAACCGAATTCCCGCAACCCGTCCCAGACTACGACGAAACTTGATAAATGGATGGACAATGACTTTCCGATACAGTAGGGGACATGTCCTTTTGTTTGCCGGTTCAATGTTCGATTTCTGGCGGGTGAACCATGCAGATCCCTTAAAAATCCCCCCTAAAGAAACAAATTTCCAAACCACCCAGCAGCACAGACAGGACCTTCGGGTGGGTACCGTCTTGCAGATCTATGGGCGAAACATTTACATCACTGATTGTGATCCTTTCACTCGGTGCCGTGGCAGAAGAGATCGTGCCACTCTAGTAATTAATTTTCAAAGATAGGACGACCAAAAATTGCCGGAATTTACCAGTCAGAAATGTGGACAGAACATGACTTAACCGGAAAATATGTTTTTTTTCAGGGAGGTGGCTTGGTGGTTTCAAACCCTCACCGAGAAAAATGTTGGGATGTTGGGTCCCTACATCCCATCAAATCCAGTCCAAAATCCCATGATTTATCATCCCTTTCCCGACAAAAACAATTACTATGGGTAGAACAATGCCATAAACCATCCCCCAAATCACCATAATTACAGGTGGTATTTTTAGACCATTCCCAGTCATGGGTGGTTTATTAGTGTTATTCTCACATTATTTTTTGGAAACACAGATGATTTTTTTTCCAACAAAACCTGGCCCGGTCCAGGGAGTACTTCGAGCAGGCAGGAATGCCTCAAGGGCCAGCGGAGGCTGAAGAGACAGATCCCTTCCAGGCGACCCGAGAAGCGATGAAACTTGGCCTGAACTCAGGGGGCTAACAGCTAACAGTTCTGAAAGTGGATTTTGATCGGATTTTAATTGTTTTTAATCGGATGTTAATGGGTTATATGGGATTTTAATGGGTTACCCTCCCGTAATCAAACATGGTTTGCTGGAATTTCCCTCATTTCTACATGATGTTCCCATCTCGAAAACATAGGGGGGGATTTCCGGTTGCTACTTTGGGGCATTTTGGGGGTACATCCCAGTCAGTAAGTAGGTAATAACCATATGAACTAACCCAGTTAGGTTCCTGGGTTATGTAGGGTTTGTAAGCCACTTAGTAACCGGGGCGCACATACAAGTAGCATATTTGGGACCGTGTTCGGGAATATCTGATGTCTTTGGGAATACTTAATGTGAATAGAACATTAAGATTTAAATCCCAGATTTGGGGTCCAACATGGACCAAGATATGTATTTCATAGTACAGTAGTATGGATTGTGACGGGCAGGTTTTATCAGGTTTCAAAACCGGTTTTCACAGAGCTTCCAATCTTTGGCCCGTAGCCAAAGCATCGAACTATCGGGAGATCGTTAAGCGCAATGGCCGCGTACGTTTCAACTCAGGAAGAGCCATGCATCGACTCAGCCCAGAACCTATGAGAAGGTCTATAGAGAGGCCTGGCCTAGAAGTGACTTTAGTGACTTTCACATACTTTCACTGAAGTAATTCAAGGTTTTCTCAATTGCTCATGCACCAAGTCAAAGACGTTTTCTAAGTAATGTGGGTTTCCCCCTGGTTTAATACACAACTGCCATGACCGGGGATGATAAACAGGGCTGGCACCCATGGTGACTTGGGGATGGTAAACATGGCATTGGGAGCTGCGTTGAATCTTGTTCTCTAGGTGATGCTGGGTGGTGGACACATCAATGCAGACATGCAGCAGTTCTTGGAGAACGACAAAAAGGTCAGCGGCTGAAACAGTCGCTGAGAGAAACACCAGAAAATACCGGGGAATACAGTTGTGTTTCAATGGATGAACACAGGACAGGACATAAATTGCATAATGCTGCATATAATTTGTATATATTTGTATTATTTGATTAGCAATGAGGAAAAACATGGTAAAACATGGTAAAACCCAAGAACAAACTGCCGCCCCACTCATGGTTGGTTTGCGACTTCATGGTTTCTTGCTGTTTAAATCTGGACCCCCTGGGGGCCCCAGCCCTCAGATTCTTCGCTTCTACGCGGTGATGGATGATGTGCCGGGCTCGGCTGAAACATTGTTGGGGATGGTGTCATGATCCCCATGATTCTTAGACATTTCAAGATGATGTGGTGGTTTCCTAAGCAGGGACTAGCCCCAAATCATGAAATCATAGGATTTTCATAGGATTTTCCATAGGATTTTCCGTGAAATAAACACTCCAGCTATACCCCCGTGACTTGGGTTTCGAATGATGTAGCAGATGACTGTATCAATGGTATCCCAACTAAAAAAAATCCGGTGAAAACATACATCTGGGGCCCTGGTGTTCATCGACAATCAAGAAAGCCACATTTTTTTCGGAGAATATCACCATTCTTCTTATCTTTTACTTGGTTCAAAATGTTAAATCGTATAAAAGAATCCTTTTTTTTAAATGATTGGATCCTCAACATTGCCAAAATCTGCAGGGTGTTCCACTTTGACCGTTGGCCAAAAGGCCACCTGACACGTCCAATTGTATGGGGTCATTGAGTGATATCTATCAATATATTTGAGCCATCCGGGGAAAAAATACGAGCATCAGTAAAGGATGAGTCTGCTTCCCCTTCCATGGCTCATCACCAGCCATTGTCTTGAGTAAGATTGCAGGTCACGACCCCCCAGTTCGAACGCAGGCGAGTTGGGTGCAGTATGGTGCACCGAGGTGTAAAAACCATAGTTTTCATCAGTCCCGATTTTGCCGTTTTGGGGGGAAGTGAACATCTACCCTCTGGTAAACTAACATAACTATGGAAAATCACCATTTTTAATGGGTAAATCCACTATAAATGGCCATTTTCAATAGCTATGTTAGTTTACCAGAGGGTACACTTTTTCGAGAAATGGTGCCATGCATAAGGGCCATTCCACAAGCGTCATTGCGACAGGCCCTTTACCATCATGTTCTTCCTGGCCGACGATACCTTGGAAATTTCGGAACAATATCCCTTGAATTGCGGCAGGCAGAGCAGCCGCGCCACTGGTGGAGATGATTCAAAGTCACAGAAGCGAACTGGATGACGGCTAAACATGACGAACGTTTGTGTGCTCATGGGCTTTAATTTTGACTACCCAAAAATATCCAAAAAAATCCAAAGGCTCAAACACCAACTCATTTTCCCATGTATAGCCTGTATACAGTAGCTGCTTGCTGGTTTCAGCAATATTTTAAACATTGTCAACCATGGAAATGGGATGATGACCCCCAAATGATTAGCGGCTTATATTCTGGTGCTTCAACCACCACAAGGCAGAGTTTAACTTCGTAGTTTTTTTTTGGGAACATCTACAGGGTAAACACCACTATGTTTGATGCTAAAAACCATGGCTTCCGGTCAAGTTTTTCCAGTACGTCACTGAACGACCTCACGTCACACTGCCACTGGTATGATGGGAATGACAAGGGTAACTATTCCAAAATGACCTTATTTCAGGTTGGTGAAGCAATATCATTGATCCAGATGCAGAAAACATCTTGTTGATATCCCCATGATATGCTCAGAAATCCCAATCAGTAAAAAATCTTGGTCAACCGGTCAACCTGTTGAGAAACCACGTTGAACTCATTTAAAATCTATGAATCCATGGAGATCTTGGGCTATTTTGGCCATCCATGGAACGCTGAGCGAACGTCGCAGGGAGAAGTTCCCCATCTTCTTCCGGCGAGGGAAGCTGCCCTTGGGGCCCTACAAGGTGCAAGGACCTCAAGCACAAGCGCGCAAAAAGAGTGAGTGCCCGGGCGAAAAACCAGACACCAGGGAGAGTTCATGGGAGATTTTTGGTGTCACAATTTTTATGTTCAAGAAACATAATAAGATATAGTAAGATGGGGACCAGTATCGACATGTAAGCAACCAGATGATATTTTGATTTGTCTTAATGGGGGAATTCACATGATTTTGCCTCCAATTGATCGGAATTTTGACGGAGATCGGAATTTTGACGGAGAAACTTAGAATCTATTTGGATTGGGGTAGACATTTTGTTGATGTGACATGAAAAAACCTTCGTTTTCAAGAATATGCCTTTTGCAATTTCGGGGAGATCGATAAGCCAGCTTTGCAACCCAACAGCATGTTCCAGGGTTCCAGGGTGTTCCACCAGAGATTGAAACCCAACAGTCTCTGCGGGAACTAAGCACTTGAAAGATACGTTTTCTGGATCTAAGGTTGGCCATGTGGATGGCTAGTTACCACAAGAAAATACAATGGAAGTAAGAGACCATGAAAGGGTTCCGCCCATGGCCGGAGATGGTGATTTTTTGAGAGATGAGACCATACAGTGTGGGGGGTATGAAAGTGTTTGAGTCGTAGCAATATCCCCAATCACTACTTAGAAGTCAGGTTACGGCCACTGATACTGGGGTTAAGACTAGATGACTCAGTTCTGGATGCAGTGTTTGGTGCCACAAATATGGCTGACTTTTCTAGAGCCCCAGCAAGTCACTTTTCAACACTTCCGGGCTTCACCAAGGTTTGTGCATGGTCATGATCTGCGGGTGAACACAACCGAGCCTCGGTGGCGCTTGGTGACACTTAAAATATCACCATCATGGAGTCATGGAGGGTGCTGGGACAATCGATGTTCTTCAGGTGCAGCTGCTTGGGAACTACAACTTCTTCATCTATGATGCGGATGAGTTTGGATCCCAGCATGCTGGAAGCCCGTGAAATTGATAGCCAATGGCTGAAACATGGCCAACACGCATTCGGGTTTGGATATTGCAAGACCACTTACTAGTGGTTTCAAACATACATATATATATATTCATTATATTCAATAATAATCCATATATCATATATATATAATCAATAATCATACATATATAATCAAGAATCATACATATATATATAATATCAATAGTCATATATATATATATTTATAATCAATCATCTTACGTATATATATATAATCAATCACCTTACGTATATATAATCAATAATCATACATATATAATCATATATATGTATATATATATATACAGTCAATAATCACATATATATATATATTTATAATCAATCATCATATATATATATATATATTATGCAGTATATAATATATATATATTATATCTTTATTCTCTGTCCTACGTGGGACAATGATCCCAACTGACCATTTGACTAATATTGATGTTAGTAAAACAATGTCATAAACCACCCATATTTTGATGGTTTATACCATCCATTTATGCTGATTTTAGGGATGGTTTCATATTTTGATGGTTTATACCATCCATTTATGCTGATTTTAGGGATGGTTTCCTATTCCTTGAACCGGAGAACTCATTTTATTGGGAGAAGTCAAGCCTAGCACCACAGTTCTCCACAGTTCTCCACGGTTCTCCACGCTTAAATTCCCACTGGATTATGATATCCCCCAAATATAAAAAGATAAAAATAGGTGGTCGAACTCCGAACGAATTACATCAGCCCAACCATCATTTGTCACTGAAATGTCCGCATATGTTTGATATTTGAAACAATCAGTATCACTTACCCTCTGGTAATTTAACATAGCTATTGAAAATGGGCACTAGAAATAGTTGATTTACCCATTAAACAATGGTGATTGTCCATAGTTTTTTGTATTTTTACCAGAGGGTAGCCGCCCTGTAAATTCTCAGATTGACGATTCCGAGGTTCACCAGGAAGTACTTCAGGCAGAAGTTGGGCATGGAGCTTGAACCCATGGTTGATGTTCGCTTGCCAGAGCGAACCGTACCCAGGCGCCACGGGTATGATATACATATACATATACATATATACATATATACATATATATGCATTATATGCTCACCCCCCATGATCTACCCCAATGATTCCCAATGAAGGTGTTATGGCCCACCTTATTTCCATATAAAATGCTTCTAGGTAGATCAGGGGGGATGACCATATATATAATATAACATATATATATATATACAGATTTTAACATAATATGTATATATATATATATTATAACATATATATATATATTAAATATGTTCATGATACATATACGTATGATAGAGAATTTACTAATGATGCCATCAGCAGACATTTTTGCCCAGGGCCAAGACTCCGCCCTACACGGGCTATGGCACCTGGGAAGATTCCATGGGCTCGGTGACGCATCTGGTGCCCAAGCTGCCGAAGAAGGACCGGGGAAGAAAATCATGGGAAAATATCGGAAAATACTGGAAAATGGCGGTGTTTTGATGGGAAAATCATGGAAAAATATCGGAACATACAGGAAAATCCACTACAAATGGAGGTTTCTAGCTGGGCAAAGAATCGAACTAATGGTTGAACTAAGTTTTTTTAAAATTATTTTCAGCAACTTTTTTTTTTGTGTGTTTTGGGGAGGGCTTGGGGGAATTTCCATTAGCTTTTGTAGTTTTCATTACATATTGTTTTTTTGAGCCAACACACTTTCTTGAGTCTGAGATGAGATGGGAAACACCCCAATCATTGGGGGTGGGAGCAGCAAGCACGGGGTTTTGAGCAGCAAACCTGCCGCAAATAGGTCTGGGTGAGGGTCATCTGCTGGGGATTAGGCCTGCCCTGAGATTCCACAAGACATGGGGCCCAGCCATTCCATCCTTAGAATCTTAGAATGTTTGCTTCTGTTGGATAGTGGATGACAATGGTAATTTTTTTCAGCCAACTATCATCCACTCATCCAATCCCTAGACGTTCATCCAGCTGCAGAAGCATCATAGCACTATTCATCCAATCAGAAGTTCACCGAAAGCAGGACTTGGTGAAACTCTTCCAGCACGAGGGCAAAGTCTTGCGCTTCAAGGCGAAGTTTGCCAAGCCGAAGCCGGAAGTCTCTCCGCAAAAATCAGCGGCGTTTTTAACCCATTGGAATCAGTGGATCCGACATCTGCTGAATTTCAGTGACGGATGCATAACGTGATGACTCCCGTCCCCCATCATATGGAAATATAATCTTCAATCACCCCATAAATGGTCCCAAAGATGTGTAAAATCCCCCAACTTTTTCAGATGTCTGAGGTGTTTTTTTTTTTTGGTGGGAAGGATGGTTGTTGTTCTGGCGGTCCAAGGACGCAGATCGCATGTTTGTCATGTCCTTCTACCTGCAGGACGCAGCATGCCGACTCTTTGTGAATCAATTGGACCGAAGAACGGGGTAAACTCCAGCAGTGCCATGGTCAAGAGTCGGATGACAGATTTTGATGGTCATCAATCCATAGGATTTTGATGGATTTTGTATGCCCATTGTAAGATATCTGGTTGGTGGTTTCAAACATGAATGGATTATTTTCCATTTCATATATGGGATAATCATGGGATAATCCACCAACCATTGACTTTATATTTTTGAAGATGGTTCTTGCACCACCAACCAGATCTGTTTGGATTCCCATGAGACGACCTTTTTAACCATCCCATGTAACTTGGCGCACACGGCTGGAGCGTCCAGGATGACACCCTTGCCATTCATGAGCCGCCACAGAGGAATATGGGCTGCCTGGACGAAAGCCGAAGAAAATGTCATGGTTAAACTCGGTTAAACCGACTGACTTTGCTACTTTGAATACTCAAACTCTTGGCTAGAAATGGTGATGTCTATCAATCAATCTTCTCTAGTCTAGTCCAGTCCTAATTTATCTCCAATCGTAATCTCGTCTAACCCAATCCAATAAAATGCTAATATAATCCAATCCTACTCTAATCTAATCCAATCCTACTCCAACCTAATCTAATCTAATCGAATCCAATGCCAATCTAATCCTAATCCTAATCAAACTCTAATTTGATCGAAATGTAATCCAATCTTAATATATCTTAATATATCTTAATCTAATCCAGTCTAATCTAATCTTAATCTGTTCTCATGTAATCTTAATCTATTCTCATTGTTGGTTAATATCCCATTAATTTCCCGTAATCGCTTGCAGGGAAGCTTTCCCTGGTTTACCCCCATCCTTGTGGACAAAACCCTGATGTTTCCCCATGGATTTTAACATTTGAGGCGTTTTTCCCATACCGAGTAACAAACCTCTGGTTTCGGCTTTAAAGATGGTAAGATCAATCTTCCCCCCATCATTTAAATGGCTTATCCCCAAGTTTCCCATCATTTTTCCGCCGGACAAACTCTCCAAAAATGGCCTAGGGATTGTGACGGGCCGATTCTTGGAGAAAGGCATCCACCTGAACCAGGTCACAGGGCGCTTCTTTGAGCCCAACGATCTGCTGCCAGGCCGGAGAGGGCAGGGGAGCCATTGGAAATTTGATGGGTTTGGATGGTCCGATGACTTCCGAATTTCGGCTGGAGGCAATGTGGTGCAGGTGTACAACCACGAGCTTCTGATTCTGGACATGGACGAATATTCCAGAAAGGCGGGGGTTGTTTTTTGGCTGACTTGAATTGGACTTGGAATGATTCACCTGAGATCAGGCTATTTAGGGATGATTCCCATACCAACTGGATATAGAAAAAAGCCATCTGATCGGTTGGCTGGGGGTGAAATGATGGGGATTGAAGCATTGAAGCACAGATTCGATGGGGATACTATAACATACTATATATAACATACTATAACTGGTTGGTGGTTTGGATGTTATAGTATGAATGTTATGAATGTTATAGTCTGTTATAGTACTGGTATGTTATAGTTGGTGGAACATGATTTTTTTTATTTTCCCCAACCAGATTGGGATATGTTGGGATGATGATCCAATCTGACGAACTCCATCATTTTTCAGGGGGGTGGTTCAACCAGCAATTAGTATAACATACTATAACCACAAACAGGGATCACAGTGATGGTCCCACAGCCCATATTTCCCATATTTGTTTCTTCATGGGGAGTCAAACCGCCCCAAATGTTGACCCGAGAATGATGGTGAAGAGTCGCCCTATTGTCCTGGTGAGGTGAAGCCCTATTGAAACAAACCCAACGATTTTTGGTTTTGGTCATCTTTGACACCGATGGGATCACTGAAATGGAATAGCAGTGGCCAATATGGTTCCAATCGATGTTATACCGTTATACCCCATCAACATCCCAGATCCTAGATACGATCAGTACATCACCCATGCCTATCTTGTTGGTGACTGTTGATTACATATTCCCATGATGTTCCAATGATAGTCCCGCGATATTCCCTCTTTGTCCGCAGTATATTCATCCCATTATATTCCAATATTCCAATTATATCCCCATATTCCAGTAAAAAGGCATCAGTATCTTCCCCGTAGATTCCCACAAACAATTTACAGTATATCCCCGTCATATTCCCTTTTTGTATCCCCCCCAAAGATCCCAAGCTCCAAACAATTTACAGTATATCCCAGGATATCCCAGCATATCCCCATTCCCATCATATCGTGATACCCTCTGGTAATTTGTTACCTATTGAAAATGGCCCAGTCGAAATTTAGTGGGTTTTCCCATTTTCATAGCATGGTGGATCTTTCCATAGTTATATATGTAAACGTTTACCAGAGGGTAAATCACCATTAATCACCATGAATTATCATTATTTACCACTATTAATCACTATTTACCACTATCAACCATGTTTACTATGGTTAATAGTGGTTAATAGTGATTAACCACTATTTACCACTATTAATCACTATTCACCACTATTAAGCCATTGGTGTTCTTCCAATGTTCCAGGTCTTCGAAAATCCAGATACCTTACTGCGTAGCTTCGACCTCGAAGCGGTTCTGCAGAAGCTACGCGACTCCATGCGACAGCAGTATCCCCTGGTGCGAGATATCTTCAGGCGGAGGGTGTACCCGGTGGACCCCCAAAAAACAATTGGTTCCCTATGAAAAATTGATAAAACATCCTTTTTTAATAGGTTAAAACATGTTAAAACATGTTAAAACCATATAGTTTGCAGAGATGTGGTTTTCCTATTCACAACGATCATCATTGTTTTCTTGGGTCCATCCTTCTTAAACAAAGCTCCAGATGGGTATCATTGTGAAGCCACATGTTAAATCCAGATGGGTCTGTCCTTGACAATAAATTGGGTATACTCCTTTGCTGGACACACTCAGTACCAGAATGACTGTCCTGTAAGAATTCAATTGCCGTTCTCATTACGTATTATATTATCCCAATCATCAAGTTGAAATCGATTTTGCCAGGCGATTTGACGGGGATCATGATGGCGTGTCTTGGCTGACAGAGCGACCAGTTTTCACGACGCGACCAGCGGGCGGGATTGGATGCGGCCTCAAGCCGCAACAAACCGGTTTTTCGCACTGGCCAAAATGGCTGCACATCACAGTTACCCTCTGGTAAACGTTTACATAACTATGGAAAATCACCATTTTCAATGGGAAAATCCACTATGTCTATGGTGATTTTCAATAGCTATGTTAAATTGCCAGAGGGTATGTTCAACCAACACGAGGGATGAACAACGACAAACGGATTTCACGACTGATGAAAAAAAACCCGCAGTCCCGGACGAATTTGGAAAAGAACTGGCGGATTTCACCGGGATTTCACAAGGAATACGGATATACTGTGGATGGTTGCGGTATCCTGCAGTTGCATTGATGGTTTTATCCCATTAATTATAGGGTTTCAACATGTTTCAACCATCCTTTAGGTGGTGCAGGTTTCGCTGGAAATTTCACCTTGAGGTTCTGACGGTGGCGGAATTCCAGGGAGCCCTGGAAAAGTTTGGCTTCCAACTCGCACCAGAGGACGGAGGGGATGTGGCTAGAAAAGGAGGCCCCAATCAGTAGCTAAGTTCGTGAACGTAACTAGGTGAATTCTATGGTTTATGGATGTTTCTGGCAGATATATTGAACTAGTTCATGGATGTTCATGGGGTTTATAAACCAACTTACAACTGGATCAACTGGGAGGCAGTGCCTTGCAGTATCCAAACATGGGAAATGGGAAACCCGTCACTGAATTCTACTAGCTAGTAAGATAGACAGTGAAACGCAACATATTTGTCTAGCATATCAGTAAACTAGGATGGAACCTCTATCCATTTTAGCCTATATGCTAAAATCCCATTGAAACCTCCATTGATTTAATCATGGCATTTTCCAGTGCCACGTTTGATCACCGATTTTGTTTTTTTTTGCAGACTGAATTCTGCATGACGGTCCCATCAGGATGTGCTGAAGATCATGCGGCACTTTGACTCTCGAAAGGATGGGCAGGTGAGCTACAATGAGTTCTGTGATGCTCTGCGCCTTGTCTTAGTGTCGAAAAATCACTTTTTTTAAACCGGGATGTCTAAGGGATAGTTCGGATATGTTCAGATAAATTGATACAAACTGATGTTTAAAAACATGATACCCTCTGGTAAATGTTTACATAACTATGGAAAGATCCACCATGCTATTAATGGGTAAATCAACTATAAATGTATATAAATGTGCCATTTTCATTAGCTCTGTAAGTCATAACCAGAGGGTATTCCCATTAATATCCCATTAAATCACTATAAAATCCCATTAAATCACTATAAAAATCCCTGATTTACGTTGGACGACTTGCTGCCTTCAGGTTGGATCCAGACTGGACCGCCTGCATGCTGCAGACTCGAGGTCCTCTGGATGACGCTTGGCGCGGATATCGGGTGGACGTTGGAGATATAACCAGGGGATATAGGTATGGGTCAATACCTATAGATACATTTTTAGGGGGATGAACATCCATTTACCAGCTATTTTGATGTTCACCAGGGGTACAAGGTTTTGACACACTGCCATATGAGGATACCATGGGGACTGGGACTGGTGGTTTCAAACATGAATGGATGATTTTCCACATTTTTCCACAATATATGGGATAATTAATCCTTCCCACTGACGTGACTAATATTTTTCAAGATGGTTAAAACATGTTAAAAGCACCAAGCAGGGGATAAAATGGGAATGCAATGGGAATACAATGGATCATGGAATATGAATGAGGTATTATGTTAGGGGAAGGGATTGCCCACTTTCGCCAGAATCGGACAGCGATTCTCATGGTTCTTTGAGAAATTCCTATTCTTGTTGCGCAATTACGATTGACAACCTAAACACATCTAAACACCATCCAGATTTTGATGGTGCTGATATTTTTGACATTTTTCACCTCCCGATTGTGAAATACCAAGCTTGCTTCGATTTTCTACTTCTGACTTGATGTCCGATTTGCCAACAGTGCATCTATCATCCCTTGAGCGTTGAAACCTGCAGCAAACACGCACCAAGAAAAGATAAGAACATCTGGATTTTGTACACATCTGTGTTTGTAGACATTTGCAGACATTTCCCACCCCAGGGATGTTGAAAGATAGATCACCCCTGTCAAACTCAACGACTAAAAAAATCGTGGCGAACCACGCCTTGCTGCTCTCCTTGGCGTTGAGGACACGCATGACGATGCTTATGCAACGCGTGTGTCCGAAAAGACCGCAGAACGCACGGAGACGAATCAGGCGGGACGGCCGGACGTAGAGGGAGCGGCTATGGTTGTATCATTTATCCATCTTCCCGTTACAATGGGGAGCCAGTTGGAGCTACAACTTGAGTTTACCAAATGGTAGGATGCACAGAGATTCACGACCAGATGGGTATGGTTCAAGTTATACCCTCATAGTCGTAAAGCCCATGGGCTTTCACAGTAAAACCCCATTGACCGCGGGATTTCCTGATTTCCGTGTGACAAATTCACCATCCATGCGACGCCAGGTGCGAAAAGCAGTTCGAGACCTGGGAGATGTTTTGTACAAGAAGCCACGCGGCTGCATGGATTGCCCTGCAAATCTTCCTCGAAGGGGATCACCGAGGATTTTTCGTCCATCTTCTCGTCATTTTTGATGTTCAAATTCATGCACGAAAGATACATTTTGAACATGTTTTCATGGCACGAGGCATTTGGAACCAGTGTTTTTGTTGACCCTCTGGCTTACGGATTACATTCCAAGTATACCCCGCACTATACCAACATCTACCTGGGGGGAGCTTCTCCCCATTGGTCCCAATTGGTCAGGAAGCCGCTTCCTGAAACTTGTGGGTCAATGGATGGTTCTTCCCCCATTTCCGATGGTCCGGTATTGACGGATTCCCAGCATGGCCAATCAGAAAAAGGACATGGCCCCTTTAAAAGATAGACCCGTAAATCAACACCAAAGTGAATGCCCGAGATGATGATTTACTATGATTTACTGATTTACATGTACTTTCCATCCTTTGTAGATCGCCCTGAATAGAAAAATACGGGTTTTATATACGGTTTAGTTTTATGTTTTCATTTTTACCCATTAACATGACTTTAAATGGCCGAACATTTGATAAGTCCCCCGTTTGATCGAAAAAACACATCATTCATATTAGGTTGGTAAGTTATATCCAATGTTTTTCCATGATAATATCCGATTATATAAATATCCCCAAATCTATCAATTCTATCCCCATACAATGGGTAGCTTACTATGCCATGGTATCCCACTGTGGATATCCCCTATGGCTACCCCTATGATATCACCTTGGTGGGTTTGACCATGCTGCTGTAGGCATGGCATGATCATCCGAATCCTCAAGGAGATGCAGCATATCACTCACGAGGAGGGAAGGGAATCGATTCGGAGAGGCAAAAGCTGATGAAGCTGTGGATAGAAGGCTATATAATGCTATATATATATACAATACATATAATTTATATTACTACAGTATATGATATAACGACAATATAGATATATAGATATATAGATATATAGATAGTGAATAAACTCACTAATGTATAAATAAATAATTCAATATATTAATATATGTAATTATAGTAATGATAATAGTAAGCACATTAGACATATACATGTCATTCTATTATATATATATATATTCACTATATCATATATGAATATAACAAGTACATAAATGCACATCTATACATCCTTTTATCATTCTACAAGCATGTATTCTGGAAGATGTGACACCACATTCGTATCCAGTCGTCACAGCACCAGGACTACGTGTCGTCGGAACAGATGATGAAAGCTCTGGAAGCCGTGGGTCATCCTTTTCGTTTGGAAGATGCGCCTTGGTCGTTTTTTTCGGAAGTGCCCGGTTGATGCCTTGTTGGTTGATTGTATTGTTCTCATTAGTTTATACTTTCAACGCAGCATATACTTATACATATACATACATGATTACACATATATATATA
>Ga0126342_10005292_pt1 | contig 22445 bp, 15 predicted proteins | sample Cyp1metagenome_FD_92528 | JGI IMG/M metagenome (GOLD analysis project Ga0126342, IMG submission 92528) | Coral microbial communities from Lord Howe Island, Old Settlement Bay, Australia - Cyphastrea 1 metagenome | ecosystem: Host-associated > Invertebrates > Cnidaria > Coral ...
ACATTTTGCTGTAACATTTTCTGGATTTCAAGGTGTGCTCCAACATGGCGCCATCAGCTGCTGAGTTGTTTAAGCAGGCCACAGACAAGCGTGCCCGCTTCGCTGATGGTCAAACAGGTGTTTCAAAAAAAAGAAACCAGGAAATTACTGTAGGCCAGCTCTACCTCAGAAGCTGATGGCCCTACTGTATGCTCAAGTTGCAAAGAATGAGGACTTCAAAGCTTTGGGTTTGTAGATGATTTTTTCATTTTTTTGAACTTTATTGACCAACAATTCCATATGGCCCATGGTTGCCAGGATGCTTGCTGCAAAGAAGGGTATCGGAAGCAGATATATGTGTGTGTGGTGTGTCCAGTCCACTATTTTCCTTTGCAGCTACTCACCTACATTGCTGTCAGGATCAACAAAATGAAAGAATGGCCGCATTGAACATTGAGCGGAAAAATGGCCGATCAGAGCGTCAAAACGTCAAATCGTCAAATGACAGGTTTTTTCTGTCATGACAGGTTTTCCCCAGTAAATTGCGTCATTGGGATTCTCAGGGTTTGATAGTCGGTTTCGGGTTTTGGGTTTCGGGTTTCGTCATTTGAAACCAATTTTAGTAGTCGGTTTCGGGTTTCGGGTTTCGGGTTTCGGCCGATCCTCGGGAAGCCAAGTCTTAAGAGTCGGTTTTGGGTTTCGGGGTTCGGGTTTCGGGTTTCGCAGTTCGAAACCAAGTTTAGCAGTCGGTTTCGGGTTTCGGGTTTCGTCTTTCGGGTTTCGATCGGTCCTGTGGGGAAGTCAAGTCTTCAGAGTCGGTTTCGGGTTTCGGGTTTCGCGGGTCGAAACCAGCTCTGCAGATCTCTCTCCGGATCACATCTCATTTATAGTGGATTTACCCATTAAAAATTGTGATTTTCCATAATAGTTACGTTAGTTTACCAGAGGGTACCCTCCAGAAAATGAGCTCTTTGATCCTGCAAATAGCCAATGTTTAGTGGAAAGTAATCTTCCAATCCTGTATTTGGCAGGGTCTGTACTATTCCAGATCAAGTCGATGGTACATATTTACCTACCCGAAGAATCAGCCAAGTGTAGGTAAATATAGCATACATGAATGCTAAGGGCCCATATTGAATACACTTCATTTATACGAACACCCGCAAAAGGACACAGCTTCTTTGACCTAACACCTCCGGCCTGTGGCTCAAGATGTAGTGAGGAATATGATGCCATAAACCGTAAACATTTTGGATGGTTTGTACCACCTATTTATGGCAAGTTATTGCGGATGATTTAATATTTGGGTTTACCAGATTGTATAGTATTGTCCTGTGAGTGGAACTTGCGTTTCGTTCTTCACGAATGCTTCAAGTAAATGTATCGTTCCCGAGTGGTTCTGGGAAAACTCTGCTACTTCCTGAACATTCCAAAGTGGGGGACTTGAAAATTCTAGCTCAAAAAACTTTCCAAAAAGGCCTCCTCAAACTTGTCACTGCGGAGGGGAACGTCCTGACCAACCCTGAAGAGTCGTTGCAAGCTGCGTTGCAAGGCGGGGAGCTCCTCACCGCCGTGGCGCAACGAGCCTTCATAGCTTCAACGTGCCAAGCATTTGCTGCGTGGTGCTGTGGAGGCAATAGGATCGTCTCTTGGGGCAGTGAAGACTATGGCGGCGATTGCTCAGCCGTTCAACATCAGCTGAGACATGTGCAACAAGTTCATGCCACAGATGGTGCATTTGCTGCAATTTTGGCAGATGGATCTGTGGTTGCCTGGGGCCTGCCATTCCATGGTGGCGACTGCTCTGCAGTTCAAGATCAGCTCATGCAGGAATGTGAAGCAAATTCAGACTACATTCACCGCATTTGCAGCGATCTTGGCTGATGGATCGGTGGTTGCCTGGGGCAATCCAGACCGTGGTGGTGACTGCTCTGCAGTTCAAGATCAGCCCAAGAATGTCACGCAAATTCAGGCCGCTAAACATGGCGCATTTGCCGCGATCTTGGCTGATGGATCAGTAGTTGCCTGGGGCAATCCTGACATTGGTGGTGACTGCTTTGAAGTTCAAGATCAGCTCAGCAATGTGAAGCAAATTCAGGCAACAGGTGGCGCATTTGCCGCCATTTTGGCAAATGGATCTGTGGTCACCTTGGGCGGCCCAGTCTATGGCAGTGACTGCTCTGCAGTTCAAGATCAGCTCAGGAATGTGGAGCAAATACAGGCAACATCTACCGCATTTGCAGCCATCTTGGCTGATGGAGGAGTGGTTGCCTGGACTTGATTTTTGTGGTGACTGCTCTTGGCTGATGGATCGGTGGTTGCCTGGGGCGATCCTGACTGTGGTGGTGACTGCTCTGCAGTTCAAGATCAGCTCAGGAATGTGCGGCGAATTCAGGCAACATACATGGCATTTGCAGCAATCTTGGATGATGGAGCGGTGGTTACCTGGGGAGATCATCGTTTTGGTGGTGACTGCTCTTCAGTTCAAGATCATCTCAAGAATGTCATGCAGATTCAGGCGACGGTTACTGGTGCATTTGCCGCGATCTTGGCTGATGGATCAGTAGTTGCCTGGGGCAATCCAGCCTGTGGTGGTGACTGCTCGGCAGTTCAAGATCAGCTTAAGGATGTGGAACAAATTCAACCTGTCCGTGATGGATTTGCCGCAGTGTTGGCTGATGGATCTGTGGTTGCCTGGGGCAAGCGACTTTATGGTGGTGACTGCTCTGCAGTTCAAGATCAGCTCCGCTCCTTGTAGATCCCAGGAGTAATCCTCCAATTCGTTCAGGCTTATAAACCCTATGGATCCAAACACTGTCTGAGAAGGTACTCAACCTCCTAAATTATACCCCAAGTACTTTCTAAGAAGGTACTTGGATCCATATATGGCAAAGGCATTCGATGTTTCTTTCTTTGATGCTACTTACTTGCACAATATGTATCCATATGTTTCAATGAGGCTCAAGAATTCGGAGGCGCACGACACCCTGCGGCTCCCTGCGGAAAAGAGCTGCGCAGGGTGAGGCCTCAGAAGTTTGTTGGTGATAAACATACCTCACTAGTTCGTTATATCTCCCAATTAGATGTTAGTTGGTTACACACCCACTCACTATACTTATACTGTAGTTAGGTTCTAACATGTTGTAAACCCACTCACTATATCTCACTATCGCATACAACAGTTTGTCATATCCTTAGGGCCTCCTAACCAGTTTTGCCAACAGAGTTCGTCAACGGATGGCCTCACTAAGGTGGGGTGATTTCCTGTGGATGGGCCAGCGAAATCCTGCAGTTGATGGTTTATCACGGTTTATCGTATTATTTGCAGGTTGGTGGTTTGGAACATTTTCTATTTTTCCACAATATATGTGGTTTGGAACATTGTTTAACTATATTAAAAAGGGTGATTTTCCATGATTTTCCATAGTTTTGTTAGTTTTCCATATATTGGGAATAGTCATCCCAACTGACGAACTCCATGATTTTGCAGAGGGGTAGGTCAACCACCAGCCGCAGTCTAGGATGGCTTTCAACCATCGGTGCAGGATTTCGCAACCCACAGTAATTATAAGCACTACCCGGCCTGGTAAACATACAAAAAACTATGGAAAATCACCATTTTAAATAGGTAAATCAACTATTTCTATGGGCCATTTTCAATAGCTTTTTGTATGTTTACCAGAGGGTAAGTCAACTTAGTTCCAGGCCATGTCCAGCGAAAACCGAGTTTCTTTCCACGTACCGAGTGCTGGAATTCCCGACTCTGGCGACTTGGAACCGCCATGTCAACAGGGTGAGACTGCGGTAGGCGAAGCAAATGAAACCTGAAAACATCCTGCGGATTGTATGGGGATTTGTATAACCTACGTAGTGAGGCGCTTGCCTCAATGAAATGTTTGTTGCTTGAACAAAAAATATAAAGCCATGAATTATATTAAAAAATTCTGTGATAATGAGTTATATAAACCCATGAATGATATTGAATACTATGGTTATAAGATGTCATAAGTTCTATCTTCCCTACACCCAACTGTTCACCAGTCGAAAAAACGAGTACGTCAGTATCTCACTCTCGCAAACGGGGGCCTCAGCCTTACGTCTGGTGATTGTTGGCACTTGCCATTTGTGGGATGATAAGACAAAGTGGTTCACCAGTTGTTCAGGGCCCATGTTGTGTGCAACCCAAAGATGTGCAATGTCAACCCCGGATCAATAAACCATGGTTTATTAATTAGGGGGTACTCCTCCAATAGTCATAATCTGATACTTAAATGGTATCCCCCCAATTAAACAACCTAGGAGTTATTAATCCAGGTTGACATTACTCCCATCCCATCCGCTTTTGAACACCCCATCCAAATGGTTCCAAAATGTTTCAAAGATTAGTGCAAATGATCCGGTCGTCATGGATAACCATGACGTCTAGTATTAAAACAACCATGGTGACGGGGGGTACCCCATGACTTAAGAAACCTCCTGACATATGCGTTGCTTGGCCCAGCGAGCCCGTTTTCCGCAGGAGATTGTTGTCTCTCCACCTGTCAAACAAGTTTCTTGACAGGGCTGACATGGGGGCCATGGGACGACTTACATAGCTACCCTTCCTGGAGATTTTTCATAAAAACGCTATGATTGAGATTTTCTGCAGATGGAAATAGAACGAAATATATTATATTTATAGATGATTTTGATGATCATTTACCCATAAAAAGTGATGATTATGATCAGTTACCTTTTTGAAAAGTGATCTTCCAGTTCGCGAACCGTTAAATAACCAAGGGGTAGTTCGATGATTTACCCAGTGAAAATGATACTACCAGAGGGTAAATGACGGGGGACGAGCAAATTATTGATGATGGGGCCGGGGTAAGACTAGTAAACATTGTTGCATGCTTAGTATGTCAGAAAACAACTTATTGCATACTCATATAGATATGCATATAATTTTAGATATGATAGCCGCTGGGGGTGGGAAAGGGCAACCTTACCTCTCTATTTACATTATTTCCACCCTTGTATTTGCTGTGTGGGAGCAACCCTGAAATGTGGACTATATCAGTGGATCCAATGCTGTGTCAAATGGGTTCCCTTCAAAAGGGGACTCAGAAAGCGGGAGGCCAGGTTCAGACAATTGTAGGTGCATCCCACTCAGTATGCGGTGCAGAATCCATATGGGGATTTCCATAAATGGGGATGCCCCCATAGCTGGATGGTTTATTTCATGGAAAATCCATCTATAAATATGGATGATGATTTGGGGTACCCCCATGACTCAGGAAACCTCCATATATCCACGGGCTACATCCCAGAACTGAGTTCGTTTCCAAGCGAAAAAAATCGCACGCAGCTGGGAGACACATCTGAGAACTGAGCAATGGCTGCGATCCACCCCTGGCAGGGTTGATGATTAATCGGGGGATGAAAAACTACCCTTTATGTATTGGGGATTCTTTCATAATCCCAGAACGGGAAATCCCGAGGAATGAACCGAACCAACCAGTATTTCATGGAATGATAGAGGGTTTTATTTCACACTGCTCATTGATGTTTATTTAATTATCTAGGTCAATCTTAGATAGGTACTTTAATCCTTTAGTCTTTTGGTATCATTGGGAATATCTACTAACCAGCAAAGAATTTATTTTTGTGCAGGGTATCTAAGATTGGCAATGATGTAGTCTCTTTCCCTTGAATAAGTCGATCAATAGCCATAGCGGCAGTCGATGAGGCCCAAGTGGATTAGTCATATTTTTGTTAGTCATTGGAGAGTCGGGCCCCCTTGAAAATTTCCAATTTTTCAAGGATTTTCAAGGGAAAGAGACAACATAAATACTATAAAATTGGAGATTCTCAATTTTAGGGCATAGAATCCAGTTGCTACAATGTGGTGCCCCCCAAGTGATGTTTGTTGGTTTATAATCCCATGGCAACTAGTTCGATATATCTACCATAAGTCCAAACGTGAAATTAGAGTTATGTTCACCAACAGAACGCTATCGACCCGGGGCACCACCTTGTAATATATGGGATGTCATCCTTTCCATTGCTTATAGATGATTAACCATTATTAACCATTATTAACCATTATTAACTTATTAACCAATCCTTATTAACCATGGAATATAGATGATTAACCGCATTGTAGCTAGAGCTCACTCACCTCTCATCCGCCCAGATTGTGCCAACGAACCAGACAGCTACGAGCGAAATAGCGCCGCCTGCGAATACTTCTGTGGAGAGGAGGCAGGGAGACCATCCAGGTGACGTGGTGAATGAAGCTATGAGTAAATGATTATAAATAATGGATCATAATGGATCATCATAATTTTTTCCCATAATAATGAATGATTAGAAAATAGATGACCAATTTTCATGATCACCACTTTCTATGGCTTGGCTACTATGGATGATCTTCATTTTACCAGAAAGTGGTGATCAAAAAAATTGCCCATCCGTTGGTTCCAAGCGCGCTTCCCAGCGGGCATCCCACGGTGTCCAGGTCCATGAGATTCTCATTTTTTTTGGGGGGGGTTTCCTAAGCAGAGAATTGAGTTTCAAAACCACATGATGGACTTAGCATCTTGGAACCTTATACTTCTTGAGATATTTTGTGGGATACCTACTGTAATACTGGATATACATGGATATATACGGGATACTGTATATAGGATATGTATTTATATATATATATATGTTTGTTGTATTTTTCTTGCGGGCTTCAGATTAGCTTTAGGGAGTTTATATAGATTGACTGGTTGGATGCACATTCCACTTAAGTGTGGGAAAAGCGATATTATGACCAATGACTACTAGACTAAGTACATCTAAGTATATTACAGCGCCATATTATTGGTTATACAATGGATATACTGTACACCGCTGATAGATGGGTTATTCACCGCTAAGTGGGATGCATGTCGCAGCTTGCTGCTGAGAGACACCAGCGGATCCTTTGTACAAAGTGGCACCCCAGTTCGTTCGCAAAGTTGGCTTCTAACGAACATAGGGACAGGTTAACCAACAAAAAATGGGACTTAATGGGATTCATATAGCTGATTTATGATAGCTAACTTGACCTATATATAACTTGGTCAACTAAGGTTCATGGCCGACATATCTCTACGGTAACGACATTTAAATATGTGGAGGGCGGGCCAGACCGCCAGGCCCCGGAGGTAGTATGAAATACCAGGTCGTATATTTAAATGTAGTTGCAGTATGTTTAAATGAATTGGATTCCGTATGTTTAAATGGCTGGGCGGGCCAAGGAAAACCTTCCCAGAGGTAGTCTAAAATACCTGTTCGTATATTTAAAAATCCGTATATTTAAATGATTTAAATGTAGTTAGCGTAGTTAATTGGGTTTTAAAATAAACAAACATTATGACTGAATGGCACCACCTCGTAAATATGAAGTGGGTATTAACTTCTTGTTTCAGGCAATGAATTGGGGAAACCTTGGATGAATATGGGAATGAATCTTGTTTACAATAAATGCAATAGGGATTACACAACAATTATGCTTGGATTCCCATGGAATGGGACCGGGATGGATGACCATGGCCCATGGCCCCAAAAAAGTCATATATGATATTAATATAATGCTTCATATACCCATTACAAGTATATATCATTCTATGAATATAGACATAGCCCATGTGTATGTATGTAATGTAACGTAACGTAACGTAATGTCATGTAATGTATTTTTAAATATATACATATATATATATACATATATATATACATATATAGCAAAAGAAAAAAGGATTTGGTGGTTGTATGAGCCCCTTTCAATTGGCCTATATCCCATTAAATCAGCTATTTTGTTCCATGAAATCCGGCATTTTTCGTGTTTCACCGTGCCTTTTTAAACAGGCGCTATTTTGGTGCCTCGACGATGAAGCGGTGCTGTCCCCCGTTCGCCAGTGGTGTGCCTTCGGACAGATCCAGGCGTGGTGGGCCTGAGGATTTCATGGGGATGTCCCTGGATTAAGAAACCATGGTTTATTACCATGGTTTATTACCCTCTGCTTCAGAGGGTATTCCCAATATAATCCCAATTAATCCCACCATGGTATAATGGCTAATAATGGTTAATATATAATGGTTAGTGAGTGTCAGCAATGGTTAGTCATGGTGATTGATGGAATATACCCGGCCTGGTAATGACTGTTACGTAGCTATTGAAAATTGCACATTTATAATTTATAGTTGATTTGCCTATTAAAGATGGCGATTTTCCATAGTTATGTTAGTTTACCAGAGGGTAATTAGGGGGGTACTTGCCCAGTCATTTCATCTGATACTTTTTTTATGATACCCCCCAATTAGTTGCAGCGGTAAACGGTGTTTATTAATCCAAGGTTGACATTAGTCGGCAAGTACTGGGACAATGGCATTTGTGCATGGATGGTTTTAGAGAAATGGTAATCTGGTTGGTGGTTTGCAACATTTTTTTCCTATATATTGGGAATAAGGTGAACAACTGACTTTAACTCCATCATTTTTCAGAGGGGTGACTCAAAACCACCAACCAGTAATTTAATGAGGTATAATTGTGATTTAACGTGCGCGGTTATGAACGTTTTCATGGGATTTCATGGTGATTTACACGGTTCTTATGGCGATTTAAGTCGCAAAACTATAGTTTCATGGAAGATTAATGGTGGTGTGTTTAATGGAGGATTAATGGAGAACTCATGGGGTTTACCTAAGAAACATTGTGATGTCATCAGATTTAATCAACAGAAATTGGGATTTCATCCAAAGTTGGGATTGAATGCGATGTAATGACTGGTTGGTGGTTTGGAACATTTTTGTTTTCCATATATTGGGAATAATCATCCCAACTGACTAATATTTTTCAGAGGGGTTGAAACCACCAACCAGTTTCACATAGACATGACAGCCACTGGGGGTGGGAAAGGGCAACTTTACCTCTCTCTTTACATTATTTCCACCGTGGTATTTGCTGTGTGGGAGCAACCCTGAAATATGGACTATATAAGTGGATCCAATGCTATGTCAAATGGGTTCCCTTCAAAAGGAGACTCAGGAGATCCTTCCCATATGACTTTCATATTTTTCAAGATGGTTATGGCACCACCAACCAGATGATGATTTATCGTTTTTTTTTTTTTTTTTTATGGGGTTAGTGCTGCTTCTTTATTCTGGCAATGGTCGTGAATGGGGATATACTGGGGATCTGATGGCATAGCTAGCCACACGACACCAAAGTGGTCCTTGAATTGCAAATGGAATATATAGAATATCATAGAATATGGGATTGATGATGTGCATGTATACGAAATGTGTATATAAAACATACACTAAAGCCACAAAAACATCAATAGAGTACTGGTTGGTGGTTTCAACATGGCTTTTATTTTCCATTTCATATATGGGATGTCATCCCAACCCCATTGACAAACTCATATTTTTCAAGATGGGCTATTGCACCACCAAGCAGTCATTATTAACCATCATTAACCATCATTAAATCATCATTAAACCACCATTAAACCACCATTAAACCACCATTATCAATTGATGATTTAGGGGAACCCCCCATGATTTGCCAAATGTGTTGATTTTCAGCTTCGCCCTTCTCCAGGCCATGAGCCGATGTTATTTGTCCAAGTTGGAGGTGGCGGGTGCACTCCAACAGTGTCACTTGGCGATGTGAGGCGCCCCCAACTGTTCTTCAGTATAGGGTTGATTGGGGTCATATATCGAACTAGTTTAGATGGTTTTTCTATCGAACTAGTTAGATATTTAGATGGTATATAAATAGTTAGATGACATGTATACATCATTATATATCCATAGTTAGATGGTTGTAGTAGTTTTTTTTTAAGTCATAAGAACCAACGTCAAACATCGGCACTTTGTAAGACACCTGGCACGACGGCGAGTTCACCACATTCAGAACCATGACTCAAATGGGACCATAAATATCAGTTGATTTCATGGAGTTTTTGTATCTGAAAATGATGAAATTTGATGATATGCTATCCAGTGGTGAACGGAGGGAGCCAGTTGGAGCCAGGGGTATTCATATTCCCCCCAAAAAATGGAGAGCCAGTTGGAGCTACGATCTGAGTTTTCCAGTCACCTAATAGTATGTTCGTTGTTTTTTTTTACAAACACATCACGATAGATTAGCTTTTGATACGGAGATGTTTTCGAACACATATGTGTGTGTATAAATATATATACATATATATATACATCCATGTTTTATTCGTCAATGTCTTTCATAAAAACATTTCATGATGTTGAACTACTCTAAGTGAGCCAGATGAAGTTGTTGATCGTCCCTGGAGTAAATGAATTGGCCGATTCCCAATCATTTGGTGTGATTGAGTAATTCCCCATGTATAAACAAATATAAACAATTATAAATAGATGATTTAGATAAAATGATATAAATGACAAATAAAATCTAAATTTAAAAATGAAACCCTGGTGATTTTTATAATAAAATGATATATAAAATGAAACCGAAGCTTCCGTGACTGCAGAAACTTTGCTTTTTGAATCACCCTGAAACATCGGCGACCTGTATGAGCGGGCATTGGAACTTTGGCACTTCCACAATCTTGTCGAAGTTGTCACCTGTCTTGACCCTTCCCAATTTGAACCCAAGACGCTCAGAAGAGTAGCGGTGAATGGTTCAGTGAATGGCGGAGATTGACAATGACGATGTGGTCTGTTTGTCTGACCTCTATGACTCTATGACTGTCCAAAATGTTCCTTGGAATAGCCTCTGGTAATTTAACATAACTATTGGAAATCACCATGTTTAATGGGTAAATGAACTATTTCTATGGCCATTTTCAATAGCAAACGGTTAGTTTACCAGAGGGTACCTACAAGATGACAGCGGCTTCAATGAAAAAGGCACCATAAAATGGTCAGTGGGACATGCAAGGATTGTGGATTTATCGGGGATACATTGGGGATGCTTCATGGAAGACATTGCCAGGTGGTGCCCCAGTTGCAAGCCAACAATTTCTGTTTGATCTGTTGCTTTCGGGTAACCCTGATCTGGTTATTGTATGTTGTAGTTGGATAATTCCATATATAAAATTATATAAATATATACACATATATATATACATACATATATATATATACATACATATATATACATACATATATATATATATAAATCCCCAAATTGGGTCGTTATTAGTGAATCTTGCAAGGTGGTATATACATGTATAAACCTCCCACTTAAATTTGTTGGTTTCTGTTCACCCCACCCGGCCATGGGGCACCCACCGCCAATCCACTTCCGAGGCATCTTGGACGATCGCGTACATGGAAACACCATCAATGCAGGCGGCGACTTCCGGGTTGAACGGCTTGGAGACTTGGATGGCTGGCAACAAAATTCAGAAGCAACTATAAATGGAGGTTTCCTGTTGTTGGTTAAAGCTACAGGGTATTCATATATTAAAAACACACATTAATCTAGGTAAAACAATACTCAACCACCCATTTGGAAATGGTTTATAGCACCTACATATTTATGGTGATGACTGGGGGATGGTTTATGACATTGTTTTACCCACATTAATCCATTTGGGAATGGAGGTTTCCGTTTTGTCATGGGGGTACCCCACTTATCATATGTTATCATGCAGTCGTCATGCATGACCACGACGACTAGTATTGAAATCACCGAGGTGACGACTGGGGATTCCCCTTGACTTAAGAAACCTCCAAATACTACAGGCAGCTATTAAACTAGCTAGGCTATATTGAATACTACAGGCGTGGACTCTTAGAATTCTCCCATGTCCAAAGCATGTCATTACTGCCTCAATGGCGTCTGATGCTTCAACATATGTTTCTGCTAATAAGTTGGATGATCCATGCACAATTCAGTATGACTGGTGGCTGGTGCCGCAAATTCGGGCATATTGATACCCCATTTCCACACTTTGTGACAACCAGTCCAGCTGCTTTTGTGTCATGACTACACCTTTGGATGCTGATCATAGATCATATGTCCTGAGAATCGGTGGGAAAGTCCAATCTTGGACAAAGTTTCACTCATGGTCTTGGTGAAGCCCCAGTTTTTTAGGTTCTATTGGACACTCACATTTTCTTGGTGGTTGCTGCTCAAAACTTCCATTTGGTTGGTTTGAAAGCATATTGTTGAAAAATGTTGGTTGGTTTAATTCACCAATTTTTCTCATTTTTCCCAGGACCTCTCTATTTCTTGTGGGTAAATATTTTTTTTTGTGGGTAACACCTCCATGTTTTGGATTTTTTCGGCTGCATTTGGAGGTCCGCAATGTGGCAATCAGACTTTGACATGTACTATACAGGACCTGCAACTGTTGTGGCAGTTGCGTGAAAACTGACCTGGAAGTGGGCCCCCCCCAGTGATGTTTGTTGGTTTATAAACCCCATGGATACTATAGTTATAAGTACCATAAACCATAGTTATTGGAGTTATGTTCACCAACTGAACGCTATCTTGGGGGCCCCACATTGTGGAAGTGGGGCCCCGATAGCCGATAGACTGGCTAGGAGTTATGGTGGGTTTGTCTATGTTTCATAGGGTGAAATTCAACCAATATAACTGGGGCACCTGCTGGTAGCCCGCAGGATAATGCCATTTTGAATGGGATTTTCACCAGAAATCATGGACTTCCCAGTCTGTATCCCAATGTGTCAGTGTTTGACCATGTTTACTGTAACTGTTACACCAGGTCAAATTTTTGAGCTACCAACATAGTCCAATCAATTTCTGGAACAGGTCAAACCCCTGTTGAATCGCATTGTTTTATATTGTTTTCATGATATGACATAAACTAACATATAATACAGGATGGGGCTCTCCAGTTATAAGTTTGTTTACAACCCCATCTAAATATAGTTATTTGCGTATCATACACTATGGTTATTGTAGTTATGTTCACCAACTTAGCTAACTATGGGGCCACATCCTGTAGACAATCAATGGATTGATTGGTGAGCAATCGCCGATAAAAAACCACTTGGTTTTTACGCCGTACAAGGTGAGGCCCGCCAGTTGCAAGTTTGTCGAAAAAAACATTAATGATAGTTATAGCCCCTATAAACCAACACGTTCACCATGGGGGTTTCCTGTAAACTATCCCTTGAACAACGGGAAACCTCCGACTCTTGGTTTTGTGGCATTCTCACAGATCCAGAGCGTTTCTGCGTGCTGAAGCGTTATGAAAACACAAGCCCACACGGAGCCAGTTTTTCAGAATGAAATATAGAATGAAATGACTAAGAAAACACAAACTAACAAAAGAGCAATCAAACAAAAAGCAATCAACCCAATCCAACAACATTTTGAAAAGCACATAATAAAACAACCACTGAAACCAAACCAACACTTGAATTGTTGTTTCTCATGCTATGATTTTGTTCATTAAAGTGTTCATATTGTTTTCATATTTTTTTCTGTTGTATATTTCTTTGTTTGGTTTGTCTTCCTTCTGTACGTGTTCCTCTACTTGTTTTTTCTTGTGTACTTTAGTTTGATTCTTGGTGTTCCTCTTCTTTTCTATTTGTTTTTGCGTTTTTTTTTCTATTGTGTTATTGTTTGTTGTTTTCCCATGTTTCTTTCTACTATATAAACAAGCAAAACAAATATATATATATATATAGACTATATATATATATATTTGTTTTGCTTGTTTGATGGATTTCTTTAAACATACGCATATTTTTTGTTCTTTCCTTGTTTCCCCCGTTTTTTGGCGAACGTACCGCGGCTTCTTTTTTTTTCATGGAGAACAGACGAGAAAATTGACGTGTTTCTGTTGGGAAATGTGTTGGCATCGAATCTTGGATACCAACGAAGTGCAATAACGACCTCACTGGTCTCCCTCACTGGGAAATCCATGGTTTATGTTAGGGGAATCATCCCCTTTTATGGCCGCAAGATTCAGGTGAACGTGAAATATTATTTCATTTACCCAGATACATAATATATCTACATAATATAATATGTATATATTTATATATGGACGTTTCCTGAAATGGGGGTACCCCTTTATCGCTGGATGGTTTATTTCATGGAAAATGCCAATCTAAAATGGATACCACTATTTTAGGACACCTCCATATATATATAAGATGAGAAATTTAATTTCACCATTTGTTCAGCATCTATTCACCATAAATCATGTTCTTATCGATTCACCATGAGCCAGTTCGAAAAGGTTGGTGGATTTGGTGGCTAACTCGGGTGATGTAACTATAGTTACTGGGTTCATGGTTAACATTAGGGTCACCACGTTGAAACAACATATCCCCATGATCTTCCCATGATCTTCCCATGATCTTCCCATAATCCCATTAAATCCGCTAAAATTCAAGTCAATCACCGTGAATTTGTTGGTTATGTATGGTTATATTTATTCTATACTTAGACTAATGGGCCATGGGATTAGCAAATTGGTTAGCAACTGGTGTTAGAAACCAGAAAAAATCCCAAGTATGATCCATATCTAGTTATATAACTAATTCCAGAGCCTAAGTAAATCACCATGACTGTGTTGCTACCAGCATCTGCCACTCCGCTACCTCAGGATGTGGAAGCTCAGAACGGCTGCCACCTGACGAAGGCCACGTTGAGCGGGGCGGAGTTTTCCACCTCCGAAGGCTTCGGAAGGGGTTGATATTTTCGGGGAAACCATGGATGATTTCGGTGTGAAAATCAAGGTGTACAGGTTTTGACTGCCACTAAACACACCGAAATGGCACTTTTTCCTTCTACTAAACGTCCATGGTGTACAGGTTTTGACCTTCTACTAAACGTCCATGGTGTACAGGTTTTGACCTTCTACTAAACCTCCATGGTTTTTCTATAGCCATTAAAATGTCAGGTAGCAATTTAAGCAGGGGATCAACAAACACCACCGATGAATTCAGGTATCATTGGAACATCTTGGAACGTGAAGATTTTACATTTGGAATGTATATCGACCCATATCAACCGCCGCGACAAGGAGAATGTAGCCACAACAGCTTCCCAGGGCTCAGCCTGTGCTGGGTGAGGAACAGCCAGGTGAAGCGATTGATCTACTAAGTAATATGCCATGGGGTTAACGATTCCTGGTTAGTAATGGATTATAATTGGGATATAGAGGGTTATATCATGTTATATCCCCAGTTACTAACCAGGAATCGTTAATCCCATGGCCCATCTAAGTACAGCAGCGATTTCAAGGTCATCCCAGAAGGACTTTGTTTTGGCTCCGAAGTTCGGTCGCCAGTCGCCAGCCAGTCGCCACCATGTTCTTCGAAAGGGTCGAAACACGGAGACAGGGCTGATCATGTTGCACTTCGCGATGAATCAGTACAATGTGGGGCCCCCCAGTTATAAGTTGGTTTATAAACCCCAGTAAGTATAGTTATAAGTATCGTAAACTATAGTTATTAGAGTTATAAAGCAACTTGGCTATCTTGGGGGCACCACTTTGTAGAGTTACAGGCTCTAGGTGTGAAGTATCAATGGGCCCTGTCAGGTATAGCTGGGGCTATTTCAGCGTGACAAGATAACTGTCTTTACCATACCTACTCTTTTACTCCGAACATGATTGGGACATTTTGGGATGTCCTTGCTCGCTCAAAAACCACCTAGCCACCTGATGTCCATCTCATTGATCAAACACTACTGTGAAACTCTAGCTAGCCGGCAACTTACTAGCCGGCAACTTAGGGTTTGAAGGTTGACTTATGTCTGAGGGATTAGAACATTGGATGGTATGTTATTTTTTTAGCAAAGATTGAAGAGATTACATCAATATTCATAAATACATGTTGCATCAATACGCGACGGATAATAACGCATAATAACGTATAATATCATATCATATAATACCATATAATATCACATAACATCATATAATATCATATAATGCCATATAATATCATACTGTATAATATCATTTGATGACATATAATATCATATGATATCATTTAATATCATATAAATAATATCATATAACTCCTTTTTTAGTATCATATGATATCATATAATACCATGTAAACCATGTAAAATCATATAATATCATATAATATCATTTAATATAGTATAATATATTCCTAATATCATATGATATATTTTATTTTCATATATTCTCATAAATTGTAATATCATGATATCATAGTACTATATTCACATTCTACCTGGTAAAATCCCATTAATCACCATTTTAGTTGTTCAAATCACCATCTAATTCCAAGAACAATTCCATTCCCATGTTTGTTGTTTACCTTCCGCAGAGACAGGATTGTTCCAATCCAGTATAGGTACTCTCTGGTAATTTAACATAGCTATTGAAAATCACCATTTATAGTGATTTTTCCCATAAAGAATTGTGATTTTCCATAGTTATGTTAGTTTACCAGAGGGTAAATGATAGCCACAGCGGAAAACCGATTGGCCAGGGAACAATCCGAAAGAAACCTCCAAATGGACCATGCAATTTTGATGTTCGGCATCGAAAGAGGTTTCCAAAAAAAACGGGTCTAGGATTTTTTACTATCAGCTCTATATATATATACGTATATATATATACATACAATGTGGGGTTCCCCAGTGATGTGAACGTTGGTTTATAAACCCCATGAATACTTTAGTTATTTGCTTATCATAGACCATAGTGAAATTGGAATTATAATCACCAACTTAGCTATCGACCTGGGGCCCCACATTGTATAGTATGCCATGTGGTTTATAGTGAGTGGTTTATAACCAACAAGCATCTAATTGGGATATATAACGAACTAGTGAGGTATGTTTGTTTATAACCAACAAACTCCTGACTGGGGCCTCACCTTATCATTTCTTTTTGCGCGCCCATTTTCAAATGGGGATAGTGAGTTCATTGGGTTAGTTCCGTACTTTCTTAAAGCAGTAACTCAGTAGCATGGCAACTAACCATGGCCCGGTGGCCGAGAATCTCGGCTTCGGTGCATTGAGTTGAATCGACCCCGTGGCAGGACGATTGCTTCACGCGGATGTGTTGTACAGAGGCCATCGACAACGGCTTTATTGACCCCAACGCCGAGGTCCGATTTGGTGCTGGTTTTTGGGGCGAAACCCGCAGAGTTAGGGTGAAATTCATGGGATTTCGATGGGATTTAGCCAAGAACAAATGTGAGATGTCATCCAGCAATGGCGATCAATTTGGCATTTCACGATATTTCACGGGTGATTTGATGGCGTAGGGAAAACGGTGATCTTCACGGGTGATTTCATGGTCGTTGGATGGCGATTTACTGAGTCTTTTCGATCCGTGAAACAGGGAATTGGGGTTTTTCACATTGGTCCACTCTTACTACGTCGTGGGGCCCCCATTTAAAACGCTAAGTCAGGGGCCATCACTCCAAGAACTCACTATGGTTAACCATAGGAAAACAATGTATAGCTGATTTATGATAGCTAAGTTGGTGCAAATAACTGTACTATTCCTGGGGTGTATAAAGCAACAAACATATCTGGGGGGCCCACATGGTATGGCGATTTGAATGGGATATCATCAAACATGAAGATTTCAACTACAAAAGTGAAAAGGGAAGTGCACCTACATCTTTGGTTGGTTTAATATTTTTTTTGGTATATATATATATTCAATGGGATTTTCAGGATCCCAAATTGGAGGTACCTACCATATATAAGGCCTATGTAAGGCCTATGTAAGGGAACATCCCCATAAAATATGGCCTTATATGGTACAGTACGTCCATTTTAGGATCCTGAATTTCCCATTGATATATAAGAACCTCCAAGCTGTTCACTTTAATAGGAAAAATGATGATTGGCCATTTGATTTAGGGACATCCGATCTTTATGGATATGTTTATGCACGTCCAGCACTTAGATGGGACAGGAATTTAGCTATATAACTGGTGATCGGACGTGGGCTACTTGGGACAGTTCTACTGAATAAGTGATGTTATTACCCTCTGGTTATTTAATATAGCCATGGAAGCCATGGCCCATTTATAGATGATTTTTCCAGCTATAAACCTCCATTTATAAGGGATTTTCCATGGCTAGTAGAGGTTATGGCTAGTAGAGGTCATGTCTCAATTTATGGAGATTATGACCATAGTTATTCTACACAATTATTACACCCCCAAGTATAGTTATAGTTATGGTGAATAGTTGTTTTTTTTGGTCGTTTCATCATCAAAAATCCAACAGTTAGCCTATCGCAAATTTCAATCAACTAGGTTAACTGGTGATTGTAAGTCGTCAGATCCCATTAGAACCCTCATTATAATCACCATTTTCACTATGGTTTATGGTACGCAAATAACTGTACTATTCCTGGGGTTTATAAACCAACTTATAACTACTAAATCCAATTACAATCACCATTAAAATATACTAATTTTGGTGATGGTTAAGAACGCCTGGGTCTGCCCAGCTAGTTCCTCCCCATGAAATCTGCCAAACGCGACCAGTTGACCAACTCCACAGCTAATCCAATGATTTTCCGTTCAAATCCCATATTTTCGCGCGTGAAATCCAGAGTTTTGTTGGTTTAGTCCACTATGTGTTGATGCCTGGGCCTACATCTCATCTTTTGGCGAAATATCATCTTTTGATATATATATACATACATATATATATATATATATGTGTATATGTATATATATATACACAGTATATATACACATATTATAAATTATTAGTATATATATAATGATGGTTTTATCCCATACTTTGGCGCATGTTTGGAGCATGGCCGAAACGTTGTAGGTCTTGCCCTCCTTGATAGCCATCTATGACCAGTGTCTTGGCTCGCTACCAATCCTTCGAGGATGGGAAAATTTGTGGTGAAATGGTGAAATTCCATGGGGATTCCCACGAAAATCCCATCCAGTTAGGAAAATGTGTGGTGAAATTGATAGTGGGATTTTGGTTTCAGTAGATTTGTGGTGAGACTTCATGGATTTAATTTAAGACCTTCCAGAAAGCATGGTTTCACGTGCACAAGAATGGGGATATTTGGGGATATCATTTAGAAATTACATAGTAGATGATTTTTTAGGGATTATAAATACGAATTCCATATAGCTAGTATGAAGTGCCTCCAATAAATTTTAAGAGACTCCACAATGAAGAGGTCCCATACTTCAGTATGGTTTCGTTGCACTTCAGATATATCTATATATACATACATACATATTATATATACATATAGTGGCAAGGGTTTTCATGAATCCCATGAAACAGCCTGCCGGCCTGTCACCCTTTTTTTTGCATCCGGAAAAGTCATGGTGGATCCGCAGTCGTCACCATTGGTTTTTCCATGACTTGGATGACTTACTGGTGCGTGCTAAACGTAGGGTGGCTGGATGGGTTGGGTTTTTGGGGTTGCTGGGATGATGAAATTGATAGTTAGTTCTTGTGGATCATTCCCGAAACTTCCCTATGTTTAGCACAAGTAAGATGATTTGGGGGTACTACCATGACTTCGGCAACCTCCATGTATGCTTTGATGGTGTCAAAGATAGTGTTTAGCGCTCCATCCCTAAATCAGCCAATGATTAGCCAACGACCAGGCTGGGCACTATCAAAGCCGGCCGGTGTGAGTATGATGAAATGAGGATCCCGCTTGAATGTCATGGGCTTTATCCAAAATGGAATATATCCCCAATTGTGGCAGCTGGGGTTGAAAGTGGGTATAAGCATGGTGATCACCTCCATAATTTGGGATGTAACCTCTTATAGACTCTAGACTCTAGAACTCTAGTTGTACGATTCCCCATTTAGAACCTCAACTGCATCGCCAGGTATACTGATGGCCAGTTCTTTTTGATGGAAAGATGAAGAGATTTCAAATCCTCAAACGTGGCCATGTCTTCTGATGAAAAGAGGACGACATTCCACCATCCAAATATGATCATTGGTTATACCAGTAGTACCCCCACGATATCACAATTATATCATCATTTTAGATTGTTCAATCTCCATTGGACTTAAATGATTGCCATCTAAAGTTTAGACAAACCCTTTGATAATTGTAACAGAGCCATAGAACATGGCCATAGAAATAATTGATTTACCCATGAAAAATCGTAGTTTTCCAGCGTAAAGTGTCAGTTTACCAGAGTATAACCATGGGTTTCAATACTAAGTCATGGTCATCCATTTTCCTTGGATAGGGTACCCCCCATGACTTCGGACACCGACACCTCTATCAAGTTCAGTAACACCCATGGGAGTTGTAGTTCATATACCCCCTGGTAAATTAACATAGACCCTGAAAATCACCCATTTTTAATGGAAACTAGTCTTCCAACCCCTATCTGCCAGGGTCTATGTTAATTTACTGGAGGGTACCCATCATAGCTCAGGTGCGAGACGAGCCAAACGGACAATGACGAGCCTTGCTTTCCCTTCATGGTCAAGTGTTTGCAGGACCGACGGGCGGGCGATGTGCTCCAATTAGAGCACCATGAGATACCCATGGGTATATCCCTCTATTATCCTGTGGCACTCAATGGGTATATCATCTAGAAAATGGTGATTTCAATGGGTATGTTATTAAAAAATATAAACATATAGGAAAAACAATAATAAACCAGCCCCCAAATCACCATAAATAGGTGGTATAAACCATATTCCCAAATGGGTGGTTTATGACATTGTTTTTCCAACAATATTATATTTGAAAAATCATCGTTTGAAACGCGGGGGCTTTGGCTACATCGACCTCAACTGGTTGGTGGTTTCAAACATTTTTTTTATTTTCCATAATATATGGGATCATCCTTCTCATTGACTAATAATTTTCAAGATGGTTAAAACCACCAACCAGTCAAAAAGGTGGATGTTCTTTTACGATTTTCCAACCAGCCAGACCTGTCCAGGAGACACGTGCCGCCAAAGGCCGGGTCCCAATAGGGTGGTCCTGCTGAGGTGGAAGAAGAGAGGAAATCATGATACATGCCAGGATAATCCAGGATATATATATATGTATATGTATATATATATATATCCATATATATATATATATATCCATATATTTATATATGGATATATATATATATATATGTATATCTACACATATATGCATGTAATATATATATATATGCATATACACAAGTGATTCCCAACATAAGAAATCAATTGGTTGTTTAATGGTTAATGGGTTTTAATGGGATTAAATGGTGGTTTAATCCCAGTAGCAAGGTAATTTTGGTGATTCAATGGTGGTATAGGTCCAAAGAAAAATGATTTAATGGGATTTAATGGGATTTAATGGGATTTAGTGGGATTTAATGATCATTCCTAAACGGCCCCATCCCTTTTGGTGCCAAGCCATGCCACAAACCATCGATTGTAGAGACCGGTGAGATGGAAAAGGACAGGAAATCATGATAGATATCACGATATAATACATCATTAATCCATTGTTTTAGGATTTTCGGGGGCTCCATCCACCTCCGTCACTAACGCCATGGAGAGCAAGGGCTCGCATTTGCTTGAAAGGGATGAGGAGAAGAAGAAGCTCAGAGCATGGGCCGCAGAGGCCAACTACCAAGGCAAGGAGTTCTTGGCCGCGGAGGCAGTGAAGAACAAGGCGCTGCTGAAAGCGGCAGAGAGGTATCTGGCACGAGCTTTAGCTTTTGCCACACTGTCAGCAATGCTGTCTTGCAACATTGGTACTGCATGCCCCAACTTTTATGTTGCCACTTCCCTTGATGCCAGGACATATTGACATTGTGACTGGGATGTAAGAGTGGTGACTCACTGGAAAAAATCGGTCTTTCACCAAGCATGATACTATAGACGGAATTTGAACATACCTTTGGAGCATACCCCAACTCCCTCCAACACCCCAAATGAAAGAAATCCTTTCATAGAGGTCTGTTGGATTCACCAACCATGATACGAGGTTGTCGGAAACCATGATAGTTGGTGGAAAAAAATGTCTGGACGGTGCGGATTGACTCGCACCAGGAACCTGATTTTCCTCTCTGTAGGGTATTCTTTTTGTCGATTATTGAGTACAGATAGGGATGATTTCACGTTTGGTCTTTTCACCGAAGAACCTATTACGACATATGGCAGTGTATATCCATCAATTCTTGCAGGCTATCCGATCTATCCCTTTTTTGAGTTCAGAGAGAAGGGATTCCACCAATTCCACCACCATAAACGTGAGAATCTTCCACTCATGATCTGCCATCCATCCGTATGGGGATTGGTCACCGATAAATCTCCCGCCAGACGGCAGCGGCTTCCATGGGGCTACAATGCATAAGGCTACAATCATTTTAACCATACAGTAGTTTAGCAAAGAATTGGTAGAAAATCCCATATAACATCATATAACATCATATAACATCATATAACATCATATAACATCATATAACATCATATAACATCATATAACATCATATAACATCATATAACATCATATAACATCATATAACATCAT
>Ga0126342_10005293_pt1 | contig 22444 bp, 20 predicted proteins | sample Cyp1metagenome_FD_92528 | JGI IMG/M metagenome (GOLD analysis project Ga0126342, IMG submission 92528) | Coral microbial communities from Lord Howe Island, Old Settlement Bay, Australia - Cyphastrea 1 metagenome | ecosystem: Host-associated > Invertebrates > Cnidaria > Coral ...
TGATGCTACGCTCTGAACTTTCTCAAGTAACTTCTAGCACGTACTTGATGCTACGCTCTGAACTTTCTCAAGTAACTTCTAGCACGTACTTGATGCTACGCTCTGAACTTTCTCAAGTAACTTTAGCACGTACTTGATGCTACGCTCTGAGCTTTCTCAAGTAACTTCTACAATGTCTCCACTGAAGTAGTTTTTTTGGAACCCAAAAAAGGGAATGCAAAGATGATGAAATACAGCTTTAAAACTACGTGTTCATTTTGAATGGCCTGCGTGGTGATTTCACCACTTTACCATTGATGAAAGTGCATCAAAGTTGACATGATGATGCACGAAACCAAACGGCCATCTATCACCGCTGGACCAAGTAATAATATTATATATATATAGATTACTATAAATATATAATTACTTGTATATTCATGTACAGTTTATATACTGTGAGAATAGGATATTAAATGGGCTTACAACTAGTGGACATGGGAAGCAAATGTGATATGGATAGAATGACAATTGAACCTCAAAAAATGAAGACATGGAGGATATGAGCAGGGTGGACTCCCCGTTCCCAAGAACAACGTTCCGACAATCCAACGATGCCAACCTTTTGCAATCAAGACCAAACCCTGTTGGTTGGTGCGGAAAAACCGTTGAAGTAGAGCATGAAGTTTTTTCATGTTAACAGCATGCGACCACTCATCTCAACTACTGGTAGTGACTAGTGGAGTGGGGTGGTCCGTTTAATGTGTCAGTTGCTTGCCTTGTGATCCTTGTGGCACCAGGAACGAAACTCGTATCTATCTCAACGCTCTGGAGGTTCAACTTTGCTCGTTCCAGCAACTTGATCACATGCTGATGAGTTGAGAAGGAAAGTAGGGCAAGGGAGGTTGCTTCGCCCATTCCCGGTCCTAATTTTTTATCATGAATTGGAGGTGAAGTGCTGATTGTTAGTGGCCGTATCAGAATGGTTTTTGTGTCTTTTTGCTCTGAAGTCTTCAATTCATATTGGAACCATAGTGAGTATCGCTGGTTCAGACCCGACCCGCTTCGGTGACTAAGATTTGGCTACATGCCAGACGCGACGGCTTCGTTGATGATCGGCGCCTACAAGGGCAATGCCCGGTGGATCGGTGCTATGAAGGACTGGCTATTGTGGATCTCAGGCACATGAAGTCCTGACAATGGTCAGCGCGGACTCAACTTTAGTGATTCAATGTGTTCCCCACCATCCATGAATTTTAGTGCCAGCGTAGAAACTACGGGCTGGAATGATGGGTTTTGACTACTGAGGGAAGGGTCTTTTAAGCTTGTAGTTGCAATCAACTCTATCCCAGATTGTGCGTCATTGGAACCAAATTTATATTTAGGATGGAGGCCCATCCTTGTACCAACTTGCTCATATTATGACTCATATTCCATCCCTTAGAGGATGTTGCCATCTATGCGGAGACACTCAGCACTGCGCTGATCGGGCGACTGGCTGGAGAGCTGGCAGTTCCAAAGGTGCGGAGGAAGCTGATGGAGCTGATGAAAGACTGGCATGTTGTTTTTTTTGGCCCGTTATCCCCAGTTGAACTCCTTTGGGAATGCTTCCATCTTGCATGCGACTTCCCTGCATTGAAACAGACCAATTGCTGCAATCATGCTAATCGACTCGAAGGGGAGAGAGTTCGAAATCCACAGTTTTCCTTGTCGAGAGCAATAGAGAAAGGTGCAAGGATGACCTCACATCATGTATTTTTGACCACGTCCATTGGGTCCACTAGGTCCACTGCTTCCTTGGTAACGGAGCAAGCGAATTGTGGCGCTCTGCAGGCTATGGTGTGGTTCTCCTTCCAAGATGGCTGGAACGAGAAGAGCTACGTAGAAGCTGTGAGTTTCTGTGCAAAGAAGCACATGAAGTGCCCTGGCATATCAACACATTCCGACAATCCCTATTTCTTAACCAAAGTTGACACATTTGGAGTCTTCTTAAGCAGCTTCAATTAGTAAGCAGATGTAAGCAGCTTGCCGCTTCCAAAAGCGCTTCCCAAACATCCCACACCGTGCTAGCTTTGCTCGTTTGATCAACGGATCTCTACAGGGACACCACCTTTCACACCAGCGGAAGCGAGGCTGGCCCACTTCGAGGACTACTGCGTCCTGAAGGATGGCAACTTCTCCATGAATCCCAGAGCCCCGGGAGACCAGTGGGCTCCATTCGGTGGTGCCACGGCCGAGTTGGGACGTCATGTCATGATAGTTCACTGATGTTCACTGTACCATGATACCATGCTGAAAAAAACTCCTTTCGGAAGCGATGAGCCACCGCATTTGAGGAGTGCGGGGAAACAGCTCAAAAGGAAATGGACCATAATGGACCTATAGAGATAGAACATCATTTTATGTCCAGCCGGGGAACCATGGCTGGCAAATGCTCAGAGTACCTCTCTACACTCCTGAGGTGCCGAAGAGAACAGCTGGGTACAGATCGGCAATGGACACAGTACCATGAAACCCGTTGCGACCTGTAAAACCTATTTGGAAGCCTTTGGTCAGAAGCCCACATGGGGCATGGATGGCAAAGCATATCGATACAAGTCCTTCATGGCCTGCAAGGAGAGGATTCCGGGGCTTCCGAGCAAAAGAGGGTTGTCGTTGTTTAGTGATGCAGTTGTCCCCTTTCTGACTGTCTTACATGCACAATTGCGATAGTTGTGTTTTTTGCCTTTTTGAAGTTGGAGTGGTTTTGAAATCTACAGAAGTAAAAGCTGTAAGAGAATGTTTGAATTCTATTGAAGCTGGTCATGCATGTTTTAAAGATACAACTCGTTTGCCTTTGTTCACGTCAGGGTTTACGCCTGTGTTTGTATGTTTTGGTGGCGTGGATTTGCTTTGCATGATTCCCACCATGCCAGGCGCCCTATGGCTTCATCATGCACCCGTCTGATAAAGGCTTGGGCACATGCGGGGGAGATTCCCTTGCCACGCAAGATCAGGCGAAGAGCCAAGCCTCGTGTACCTTGGTTATCTTTGGACTCAAGCCTCGTCCACCCTACTACCAGGGACCCTAGGTTTGAAGCAGTTTGAGGCTGCCCAGATCTTTACAGATGATTGGTGTGAGATGACTGAGGAGTTTCATGTTCAGGAGCTTGGAACTACTGTAGCATCTGTAGCCACCTTCTACTTTGGACAGAAAACCCGACCTCTCATTCCTCCTTTCCTTTTCGAAACCATCGATTATCTTCCTGAGGCAGAATGAACTGCATCAAGCTCTCGCAATGCAAATTTGCCAGCTGGACAGAAAATTCAGATGGTGAGGCTACCTGCAGTCTCTTTTCCAGCTGCATTTGGTCCCAATCTGAATCGTCCACTACGTGGCTCAAGAAGCCTTTAGGGTGAGCCCAATGTTAGCGTCTCACGGGGCGGCCAAAAATTGGCCAAGAGCGAGATGAGAATCTTGACGCAAAAAAATGAGGTTCCAGGGGTCAAAGATGTTGAAATATGTTGAAGGTAATCTGTTTGGCCAGAGAGGCAACATTGACAAAATTCTCTCAGGTTTTGCAAACACAGAATTGACTCATATGACTTGATGAGCTTTCATCTTGAGGTCCCAGAATTGGATGATAGGAAAACTAGATTTATGTCTTAGTATCATGTATCAATATTAGTAGTAAAACATTGCAAAGAACTATGCTTTGACCCAAATTTCCCCATGAAACCCAGCCAACACATCCCAAGCTGCTGCCTGCATCACAGGCCTTGCGCGCGTTGAGTTCTGTGGCCAGGCTTCGGGAGGACATATATTCCCAGGACCAGCCCTGAAACATCCTGAAACGAAGGTTTTACCGAATTTTACCATCAAAAAGGAGGATTCAACTGGGAACACATGGGAGTTCGGGGATTTAGAAATATCTAATTGATTTGGGTGTGTCAATGGAGGTAGCCCAATCTACGGTAATTTTCAAGGGAAATACGATGATAAACCATGATCAACCAATCTATTTGAGAGCTACCCCATTTTGGGACCAAGCCAAGATACAGATGAGTCAAAATTCAAAGGAAATTTGACCGGCAGATTGACACTTCATGCCATTTTTTGGCATGGAGCCCGGAAACTGTAATTCTGGTCTGGCGACTGAAATCAATGACACTTCAACTTCAACGATGTATAATATTATTGTTTATTGTTTTTTGTTGTTAACCACCACCACCACCGTCATCACCATCATCACCATCATCACCATCATCACCATCATCACCATCATCACCATCATCACCATCATCACCATCATCACCATCATCACCATCATCACCATCATCACCATCATCATCACCATCATCACCATCATCACCATCATCACCATCATCACCATCATCACCATCACCATCATCACCATCATCACCATCATCACCATCATCACCATTACCACGACGACCACAGTGGTCGTGGAGGGTTTTTGATACCATGCAATCATGAATAAGCATGGAAGATGATTTATCAAATTGTTTCCCATGATGCATGGTTTTAGGGTTGCACAAGTTCAGTCTCTTCGTTGAAAAACATGCCACTTCAGGAGCAGGATGAGTAGATTGACATCGCGAAAGACTTTGGTATTTAGCAATTCCATTCGGGTCGCTATCCATGATGGCCATGCTTCATGCCAGATGTCCAGAGGCTGTGCCAAAACCTGGAAACTCAAAGTGGAGATGGAGCCCCTGGCGGCCTAGCGAATTCATACCGATTCGATCTCGAACCTTCAGCTGCAGATCGGAACTGTTCAAGCAATGCACTGGTCCGTCATCGCCATTGCCTGCACAAAGCGCAAGTTCGCAATCATTGCGAAGTTGCGCTTTGTGCAGGCAGTGGCGATGACGGACCAGTGCTACAAGCCGCACAGGCAGATTACATGCACGACAACTGCCAGCAAATGTATTTTGCTGCCCAAAGAGATTACATGCCCTTCGGTGTGGCCCTTTCCGAAGAACGCAGAAATTGCGGCGCCTTGCTCCGTGACCCTGTCCACTGATCAGACATACATCGACAGTGGATGGGAGCCCTGTTTGTTGCGCAGGAGAAAAGTTTTTTGCGTGGCACCTTTTGAGAAGCGCACAGCAATGTGCACCGCAAGAAGCCGTGGAGCAGACAAGCTTCATCTTGACCCAAGCTGAAGCACTTAAGTATACTTAGATGGCTTGTCTGCTGGTCGATTCCGGGCAAGACACTTGGGAAAAGACAAGGATAGAGATAGAGAGAGAGAGAGAGCGAGGCCTTCAAGAGAGCACGGTCGAGAACCAAAAATGGATATCAGCTGAATGATTGCCCTTGGAGTAGGTTGAAGCCATGCACATGTCCAAAGTAATGCCACAGCCATGGCTGGTCACATTTAGTGACTAATTTAGTGTTCCATCCATATACAATTTGGACTTAATGTCTGGCCATAGTGCTTCAGTACCTCATCCTTGAGGGCCAAAGTGCAGTTTATGTGCATCTTGCTGTTTGTCTTTCTCCCTTGAAATCATCTGGACATTTCATGAAATTTCTGCAGTCACTGATCGCCTTTATCCGGCTCCAGTTCAAACACGTGCTTGTACATTCTCAAGATATTCTCATAGTTGATTGCGTTTCGCACGCCATTTGTAGCAAGCAGCCTAGACAAATCTGTTTGAATTGAAGCTGTTCTTGTTGGAGGACGCAGCCCACAGTAGCCCAGCATAGCCCAGCACAGCCCAGCTTTTAGCCCAGCTGATAGAGACTTGAACTAGTCCTACAGTCGCTTCGACTTTCACCCGAGTCCGCGATAGAGTGGAAGCCTCAGATCCTAAACATTCGGCTTCAGCCCTGGCTGACCCAAGGTCAAGGTTTCGGTGTGGACCAAGCTGACCAAAGCTGACCAAAGACAGGTGGTGTTTGGAATGGGACACCAGAGACACGACAAAGGCCATGACCTTCTGGGAACAGGGTGCCGAAGGACGCAAGGCGTGGCACGTGGCACGTGGCACGTGGCACGTGGCACGTGGCACATGGCATGGCTGATGGTCGATGGGTTGTTGGTGAATTTGGTGGGCCGTTGTGATCCGAAGCTGTCAGGTGGTCATTGATGCGGGCGCTGCCATCCGTCTCAAACGGCTAGAGCGCTTTGGTGGGGAGCTGTTGACTACCAGCGGCGTTTATGCAGAGGCGCAGAGTGGGAAATTGGTTGGAAAAACTAAGAAAAGGGTTCTGATAGTTTGGGACAACCATTTTGAACAGAGCCTTTCCTGGAGCAAATCGAAACAAAAGAACCTGCAGTCTTCACTTCCTTACACCTGAGAGATTGCTAACTTATCATCTCAAGATTCGTTGGTCTCGACTCAGCAAACCTCACCATGACATTTCTGCCATGGCAACGCCTAGGTACGGGACGAGAATGCCAAGGCCATGCTGAAGACTCTACCTGTGGAGTTGAAGGTGCCAGTGGCGCGGGAACTCCCCGGTCTCATGGCGCTTTGATACTTCCATTTTCATCATTTTCGTGGGGTTCAAGGGTACGCGATGGCCCTTTTGGGAAGTATAATGAATTATATCAATAGTGTTTGACCCTGCCGACAGGTGATGTTTTCTGGAGAAATAGAAGTAACATGAAGTGACTCTGTAACACATTTCAATGTTTTCTTTCCATCAGATTTACACCCTGCCCCAATTTCAGGTTCAAGAGCCCCGCCCAGAGGACGGGGAATAAGGGGTCTAGCCGTGTCACGGACCATGGTCTTGCAAATGCAACGCTGCGTCACTCAATCACTACAGGTATAATGTTATAGTTATATATATATATATAATATATATATATAATAATGTTGAACATTGAAGAGGCAGGGGAACATGATTTCCACATCTCCACATGAAATCAGCCAGCCGAAGCAGTACTTTCATGTCTCAGCTGGGCCACTCCGTAATTTTCCAGTGGGATGGGGATGGGTCAAAAAACGGGGTCGATTTTCGGATCTGCCACATGGGTCGATTCAGCCATCCATCTGGAGGGTTGGTGATCTTGACCGCTGCCATTAGCGATTCAGCTTGTTCAACCTCCCGCGTTCACCACGCTGGCCGTTGAGGTGAGGAAGCACAGCCAGTGTGTTTGCCTTGACCAATATGTTCCACTGAAACGAGCAGTGTTCAAAATCTCTGCCGGTTGATTATATATATATACACATAATATTATACACCCAGTATAATCAATGATGTATAAATATGTATAATCATGTATAATCATATATAAATATGTATATATAATCATGTATAATCATGTATAATCATTATCCTTATGATATCAATATAGCAAATAACATGTATTCCAGCTCAGATCGTCATCGTCATCGTCATCGTCATCGTCATCGTCATCGTCGTCGTCATCATCATCATCATCATCATCATCATCCATCATCCATCATCCATCATCCATCATCCGTCATCCGTCATCCGTCATCCGTCATCCACCATCTACCATCCATCATCCCCATCATCCATCATCCCTATCGGACAAGCAGTCTAGTGGAACCGACAGGGGGTTTTGAACACTGCTCAAATGCTATGTTTCTGTGGTAGGCCCGTGGCGGATGTCGAGAGGTGGTCCGGTGTCACAGGTGTTTTTTCCGGTTCGGCTGGAATTTGAATGTCTAATTTGAAACAACACATGATGCCCTGGGAATTCATCCTAAAGGTTGGTACTGCGGTACTGTAGTGTTTGGTCGGAGTTGATCTGGAAGCTTCTGAAAGATCTGTGCAAATGCCTTGGACATCCATGGATCAGAGGCCAATTTTCTCGCAGTGATGCCGGAATGAAGCCCAAAGCAGTTGGCTTGGTCGGTGTGGAGCACAGTCAGCTGGGAGCAGGGAGGGGGTTCCAAGCTGCTTTGAAAACAATGGTGTCAGATCCAAAAGGATCCAAAAGTCAAAATGGAAATGCTAGAAGATGTCAGCGTATCACTCTAGATGGGGAAGCGATGGCTTGAAACGGCTTCCACTTCTCCAAGTTCGAGAGTTGTTGCACGCAATGTGCTCATTTTGCCTACGTGGATCATTCATTCTACCACGAAGGGCCTTGAGACAGCATTCCTTTTCATTTGCCGCAAATGGGTATGGTTCTATTGTATACCTCCACAAATGGGATAGTGCAGTCCAGTTCCCCATATTTCATCATATTTCATCATATTTCATCATACTTCCAGGTATTTCCCATGATTTCCCCTATGTTTCTAGATGAACTTCCCATTTCTGCTGATAATTTTGGGCCCCCTGCGAGGTGATGGAACGAATGGCAGCCAGGTCAGGATCCACAAGGCACGTGGGTTTTTGTGGGGAAAAGTTCCATTAGTTTACCAGATGGATGGTAAAAAACACATCATTTTCATGGGGAAAAAAACATCATTTTCACGGAGTGATGAGCGACTACGGTACTGTTTGCAGGGTTTGCTTGGTGAAATGTAGATGATCGATGACTTGGATGACAGCGTTTGTCTGCTCAGCCTGGCAGCAAAGGCCTCAGCATGCAATTTGTTGGTCACTACCTGGTCACTACCTGGTCACTACCTGGTCCGTACCTGGTCACTACCTGGTCACTACCTGGTCACTACCTGGTCACTAGTCACAACCTGGCACCTGCAGCTCGAAAGCCATGGGGGCATCTGAGTCAGTGCCGGTTCCCACTCTTTTCGGAGGTCCTAGCCCCGTCAAGTGCCTTTGGCAAAGAGATGGGAAGGAGGGTAGCTTTGTCTTTTTTAGATGGTAGCAATATTTTTGCTGGGAGGGTTGTTTGGATTGTATCAGATGTATCCTATCGATTCCACACAAGTCACTTCATTGGAAGTTTGACATGAACTTATTCAAAAACATTGCTAGTGATCATGGCTACACTCAGGTTGGCGGCAACCGTGCTTTTCCACATGCCTTCGGCTGCCAAGATGAGGGGAGCTGCCACAACCTCAATGATGGTCACGTCTCGTTACGTGCGACACGATGACAGATGCACGTGGTCCAGTGGCGTGGTTTGTTGCAAGTTTCACCCCCAAGGAGCCCTTTGATGCCTTCCACACTTCCATCGTTCTCGGTGAGGCTGGGCCTACTAAAGCCATGCTTCAAGCCACATGTAAAGCAGTTTCATTGCCAAAGTCAGCAGTTCCTTTTGTTGCTTTGTTGGGCTGATGGGAGACCCTGGGAGACAAGCCACTCCCAGCATCACTTTGCATCACTTTGCATCCTGACAGCATCCTGATCGAAGGTGGAATATGCGTTTAGCGGTCAAGGAATCCGAGAGACTCGTCCAAAATCTGTGGCTCCGACAGTGGACACAACGGTGACACTTGGCGGTGGGGCTAACGGTGGATGTACCGAGGCCACCAGACCGTTGGTGTCTCATGCCATGCTGAATCGGAACACAGAAGTGACACTTGGCGTTGGGAGGCCATGGCCCCACTGGTGATGTAGATTGATGATGATTGATGTAGTGTGCTCAAATATGGGACCTAATATGGGAGCCTTTATACGACCCTACCAGTCATCAATGTCTGACATATAGTTACCGCTGGGCTTGCCACTAGCCTCCGATTGTTCGATCGCAATAGGCTGAATCGCGTTGATGATAAAGCACACGAGCCTAATAACGGAAAAATGCTCAATTACGAAAGTACACTCTCTGCGACATGACATGACATGAGATGACATGACATGTATGCGCATGCCCCCAAAAGTTTAAAAGGGTACATGCACACACACACAACCACATACGGTACGTATTTCATATTACCCTCATCATATGTCAGTCCACAGCTGGTCGTGCTGGTCCTGATTCGCTGAGGCGCCTTATCGGTCATACAAACTTCTCAGCATCACAGGTGTGGGTAGCACCGGGTAGCAGGTTTCGCTGGGGGCCTGGATCAATGGGGTCTACGGTTGGTTGCTTTACAACGAGATAGGCTCTGAAAAAGGACGTCGATGCTGCTGCAACATGCAGCTCAGAAAGTGTATTTGCACACTTTCGATGTGGCTACATCTCAATTCCTTAGAGATACGCCGTGTTCATCAATTGTGTTTATGTGTTTTTGGATGCATGGAGATTTCATTGACGGCTTGGTCCATGCATTCTTCGTGACTTCCACCCCACCTTCAGATGTTGTCCTTCCTCAACCAGTTCTTCCAACCAGGGACTTATGACACTTGGCACTTGGAGGGTGGGTGACTCTACCGGGAGGGTGGCAAGACGCTGATTGGATGGTCTTCACTCAGGAGACTTTCTGCAATGCTTGGGGAAAACACATGGCATTATATAATTCTCTACTCCATACTTGTAGCAAACCTGGAGACCCTTTGTCTAGTGACAAATATAAGACTTCTAGCCAAGTTCCAGTAGATGGATGTAAATGGTGCAGGCATCCCATTATTGTGTTCTATGAAGGACATGCAAGCGGCATCATCCTATTTTTCCTGGCCATTTCTTCCTTTAATCTGATAAGCCGTTTGTCGTCCGCCACACGGTCCACGGATATGCGTTTGAACTTTGCCAAGGATCTCATTTGCAAAAATTGCAATAGCTTCTCAGATTGCGTTCGGCAGCCTAGAGTGCATGGACGTTGGAATTCCAAAGAGTAGTGGCGAGCTGAAGTCGGGAAACGATAGTCACCATTCAAAGTTGAGAATTGTGTGAGTCTCCATAGCTTCCGATTTCGATCCAGTGGATATGCAATAGAGGGGTTCTTTCAGAAACACTTAGGCCCTCTATCTCCTTTTGGGCCAGCGATTAGAGGCCGCAACGGATGGGTTGAGAGAATTCACTGAGAGCCAAAGGATGAACCAGTGATGAACCCTCAGCATTTTGTTGCCGGCTGGTTCCAACCTCCACCCCTCCCACTTTTCAGGCGAAGTACTCGCGAATGGAGAAGACTGGAAAAGCAGGGCAGCGTCTTGGACATATGGCCCAGCGAATCAGAGATTTGTGGAAGCGGTGCTTTGACAGATTCATAAAGCACGACAGAAAATGGTACAAAGGCTTTTGAAAGACTAAGCATCCAGCACCCAAAAGCATCCATCATCCATATGTGTACATATATGAGATCTAGAAGTATACATGAGTGTGCAGCACCAAGGAGCATAGGCATCCAGAAGCATCAGTCAGCATTAGATTTTATATATTAAAGGTCATGGCGTCAACAAAGTCTCTGCAAAATGGAGAGCTACAGTTACAGGACATTGCAAATGGATGAAGCCACAAGAATAGAAAATCTATTGAAGTTGGGAACATCCAAGCACTCAATTGTATCCCAAACCGAAGACCATTAAGCTCCTGTTGAAACTTTGGGCCATGAGGGTTCCATGCTTCGTCAATTCGGATACTAGGAGATTGTCCAGAGAAGATGCATCAGAAAGCATCGCTAGCCTTACTCTTGCCATGTAAACATATAACATACGATTATTTATTATATATAATTTTGTGAGTATATGTATGATTATAATTGATTATATCATATGATCACACATATATATATACATACATACATTACTTTACATTACATTGCATTGCATTGCATTGCATTATGTTACATTACATTACATTACATTACATTACATAACATAACATAACATAACATAACATGCATGCATGCATGCATACATACATACATACATACATACATACATACATTATTATCATTATTATTATTCTTTAATTAGTATTGGTATTATTGTGATATTATTGTTATTATTGTTTGTTTTGTTTATTATTATTTGTTTGGTTTATTGTGATTATTACTATTATACATGATATATGACCATATATGATATATGACTATATATGATATATGACTATATATAATATATGACTATATATGATATATGACTACTAGTACATATGATATTTGACTATATATGATATATGACTATATATATACATAATACAGTGGTTATATGTATATATATATATATACACATTATTAGATATGCATGAACATGTATATATATATATACATACGTTTATACAGACTGTAGGCAATCCACAAAGCAAGCACTAATTCCCGTCGGCTTCCACAAAGCATCAATGGAATGCAATGGAACCAATGTGACCAGTGCGACTGTTGCAAATCAGGAAGAGAATTGGCCTGATGTCCGCGCTGCGTTTGATCGGCGCCTTGGCTCACATGGATCACGTGCACTTTGAGTCGAAGATGACATGTGAGATGCCTCGGCTCCATTACGAAGCTTGAAATCCCGCATTTTGAATGTCGAAGATGTGCATAATTAACTACAGTGGAAATCCCACATGACAACATCTTTACTATCATTCTAGGTATCAGTGTATTGTAGGGCATTCTGTATGGAACGGTGCTGAATATGGCTGGGAAGCCTTCAATAAGCACCTGGTGAGCAGAGTGATCACAGGCATGAACTACAAGGCCAATCCAGCATCGCAGAACTTTCAGGTGTGGCGCGGTGGGATCCTGCTACGCTGGAAAACGACATGTTTTCACCATTTTTTGATGAAAGGTCTGAAAAGTTATCAATTTATCTTGGCAGGGTAGCCATGGAGGCAGGTGTTGGCGTTTTGCCATGGAGCATGATATCTTCTCCAGACACATTGGATATCAACTGGGCCTTGGATGGCCCTTGGTACTTCAAGATCCATGCCTTGGCCGGTGTAGGTAGATGAAGTTCTGGCGAAGACGGACATCTACATGAGAGGACATGGAGTTCGAGGGCACCCCAAGCTGGAGGACTGGGATGTAATGGGATTCAATTAATTCAAACTGATAGAGTCTATCTTCAAGACATGAATCGATTCATGGTTGCTTGTTCATTGGGTTCATTTCTTGTCTGTTTTCGGCGTGCTGAGAAGGCAGCTTTCCCCCTTTGCGCCCAAGTTGGGAGGGAATGCTTCCCCGTAAGTTTGCTCGGTGCGAGTTCTTTGCAGTTGATGTTTTTGCTGTTCAGTAAAAACATCTAAACATGTGAACTGACATGACTGGTTCAAAATGGAAGCAAGTAGGACGACTATGGCACTTTTGCATTTTTCGCTGCTAGAAGTTAGGCTAGAAGTATGTCATCCCAATTCAAAGTGCAACCAGACCCTTGGATGAAGGATATGGACCAATATGCAAGCACACCTCGCGTGTGTTGCTGCTGAATGAGTCATGAGCCCACTCCGTGGGCTGCGTCACCTGCCCACGGACATTTCATCACCATTTGATCTACAACAATTGCGATGTTGGATGGGGTGTTCCCCCATTTCAAGAGCCCATTCAGTGGCCAAAGCCAGCAAGCAGTCTCTTGAAGAGACTCTCAAAGAGGCACAAGCGCATGATTTGCAAGTGTGACAGATTGACATCGTACAGCAGGAAATTTCCCAGCAAAAACTAGTAATGAATAGTAATGGGGTTTCTCATAGCCGCAGTTTCAGGGGTGATTGAAACCCGTAATTTTAGAAGGGATAACAAGAACAGCTTCGAAGTCAATCGCTGCGTGCCTAGCTTCACAACCATGAAGCAGCAGCCAGCTTGCCCAAAGAGGTGACGTGGAGGCTTGGTGGAGAAGCTGTATTCATCATCTCCTCAAACATTTGCTGAAATTCAAAGGTTCCGCGCTTGCCCAAAAATGATTATGTGAGAGGATTCATGTTGATATTCAATGATATTCGTAGATTTGCCCAAATTTGCGGAGGATCTAAATCTAAAGCTTGAATGATAGGCTTCCTGTGGCCCCCTGCCATCAATCCTCAAGCAGCCAGAGATTTGAAGAGCTCTGTCTAGTGACCTGGTCCCAGCCAGCTGTGATGTGCAGTGATGAGTAGGACAGCATGGGCCTTTCAAAGCTTTTCAGTGATGGTTTGAAAGGGAATAGGTGTGTTTTTAGAACTTTGAATAGGCCAAGCAAGTTGGAAATGCATATTTGATATGCCCAAGAATTGCGCCAAGGACATCCGGAGTCATTTTTCAAAGATTGTGGGTACCATAGACAAACCTTGGGCCATTTTGAGCATTTCACGGCGCTGGTGTTTCCAGTTGTCTTGACTCACCTGTTGCGCTTTGCAACATCCACAGCGCCGTAAAGCGGCGCCCCACGGCCATGCGTGCCTTTCAACCATCAAAAAGGTTCCTAAGATCAGCGTCGAGCGAACGACGTTTTGAAGCTCGGTGTAGCCTGCAGTTGAGGATAGTGACAGATGTGAAATTCCCATGTTGAAATCATTTAAAATCCATTTGACCCAGAGTGACCTGGCACTCCGCAGGTCATCAACCGGAAGCTGACAGATGCGGCAGGAAAAGGCGGAGCTGATCTCTTGAGCTCCCGAGCTGATCGTTTTTAAACCATGGATTCCATGGATCTCGCCCAGGCGGTCGGGGTGTGTATGGACCTCAAGCGGGTGACCATGGCTTCATGTCATGTACTTGTTATATATATATATTATTATATATTTATAGACATAGTATATATATATATGTACAAATACATATATATATATAGAGAGCTATTTATTTGTCTATATATCTATTTATTTATGAACTTCTGTGACTTATATGATACTTGTTTTTTATTTCTCTCTATACCGTAAATACTAGACACATAAGGGGGAATTCTGTCAATATTGAACACTGAGCTGTCGAAAGGTTCCACCACCCGCCAAGGCTGGAAGTGGTACGAGTTGAGCTCGATCACATGTTGGGAAATCTCAGTCTGCCAGGGCATTGAGCATCGCGCGAGGGTGCCCACTCTCCCACACCCCAACTGTTGTAAATGGGAAATCAGAAAGGCAACCAGTGGGTCTTGCGGTACAAGTCTTTCTGACAGAAAGTCTCCTTGAGCTGAGCCCGAGGAACGGTGTCAACCTGGCCACAGCGCTTCATCGTATAGCCCGGCGCTGCGTCGAAAATGAGGCGGTTGGAATGGAGGAGCAGACAGCAATATTATTATCATTATCGAAGGAAGTTTAGAAGTCAAACTTCCGACAATATGGACACATGAAAAGCAGAGATGGGAAGAGTCAGAGAAGAGAAGAGAAGAGAAGCGAAGATGCCAGATACTTGCAGAATGCTATGAAGACCCCTGGGGAAGGGGCATGGCTTTGAAGTTTCAGATATCCCCAATGTTGTGAGAAGCGAAGAGAAGAGAAGAGAAGACAGAAATTCAGAAGAGAAATTCAGAAGAGAAATTCAGAACAGAAATTCAGATGAGAAATTCAGAAGAGAAATTCAGAACAGAAATTCAGATGAGAAATTCAGAAGAGAAATTCAGAAGAGAAATTCAGAAGAAAGACTTTCCAGGTGCGCGAAAAGGTAGGAAAGTCGCAATTCATTATATTTTTCAAATGATTTGTGGCTCCGCAGGGTGCCAGATGAGAGATGAAAAAGTGCACGCCGTTGTGGCGCGAAGCACATTTGCAAGTCAACATGTACAAAACACTTCAGCTTCGGACCACTTTTGGAAGTTGAGATGTCGAAAAAGTGCACGCCATTGTGGCGTGAAGCACGCTTCCAAGTCAAAACGTACAAAGCACACCAGCTTCGGACCACTTTTGGAAGTTCAGATGTCGAAAAAGTGCACGCCATTGTGGCGTGAAGCACGCTTCCAAGTCAAAAGTGGAAAAAACTGAGGGGTTCGGAGCGCTTTTGGACGTTCAGATGTCGTTTTCGCGTGGCCGGCGCAAGAGATTGTGCACCTTGACAAAAGCGAGCAAAAACGTGCGGGTTCTGTAGCAGTTTCACTACACTACACTACACCACACTACACTACACTACACCCAACTACAACTACAACTACAACTACAACCACAACCACCACTACCACTACAACTACAGTACACTACACTACACTAATTACATTACACTACACTCCACTCCACTCCACTACACCACACTCCACTCCACTAGGCTCCAATACACTAACTACAACTGCAACCACAACTACAACTACACTACATTACGCTGTGCTAATTACACTCCACTCCTCTTCACTACGCTACACTCGATTACACTACACTACAACTACAACTACATCTACAACTACACTACGCTACACTAATTACATTACACTACGCTAATTACATTACACAGCACTACGCTACACTCTAATATTACACTACACTCTACTCCACTACACTACGCTACGCTATATTACAACACACTGCACTACACTACTCTACACTACATTACACTACACTACGTTACACTAAACTACACCTGCAACTATAACGACAACGACAACTACAACCACAACGACAAAGACAACTACAACTACAACTACACTACATTACGCTACACTGCGCTACACTCCACTCCACTACACCGCACTACACCAGACCAGACCAGACTAGACTAGACTAGATTACATTACAGCACGCAACACTACAGCACACTACACTACATTGCATTGCACTGCACTCACTACACCACACCACAACTCAACTACTACAACAACTGCACCACACTAATTTCACTACACTACAACTAGAACTACAGCTGCACTACACCACACTACTTCCAGAAGTTGTGGGTGAGGTGACCACTGCAACCATGGCAACCACTCAAAAAACACAACTCCAACCACCTTTCGGTCCATCAGTGGATTCGCTCTGCCATCCATGCATCACAACAACTCACCTCTCCTATAGTGTCCTATCTTTGAAACTTTCGCCACCGCCTTGCGCGGCACTACTGGTAGGATGAGGATATAGGTGGCATTTGTAGTGACTACTGGGTTGTTTCTTAATGGCACCCAAGCACTACGAATGACAATTCGGCAATCTCTGGTTTCATTGACATGGCGGCATCCCCCTGCGGGAACGTGGGGTTTTGCCTTTAGGCTTAGATGTGTAGTGATTGTATTCTAATGGTCTGTGCCTTTGATGTGGACTTTGGCCAATTGTTTGGACCCTCGCTGCTTGAAACTCTCGTGAAAACGTGAACCAAATTTCGTAACCCTTCAGCATTCCTTGGATTCAACAGTGTTTTTTAGGATCTTCTTGAAAGACTGAAAGACAAGTAGTGCAAGTCCAGCTATTACCTTCAATGGCCGCTCAATGCTTCGATGGTCGGGCCCTGCCAGGCGGAACATTCAGCAAGCAGCCAACAGGCCAGGACTCGGAGCAAAGAAAAGCAGGTCTTGCGCGGAAGTGTTTCTAGCTCTGATTTGACTACGGTTCCAATCTGGGATACCCATGGATACCCCGTTGCGCAGGCGATCAAAGAGGTCCTAGCTCACCCAGCCTTCCCGGCCTGAAGTCCTGGGGGTCCGCTGAAGTACCCAGCATTTAGGCAACTGATGGCAATTGGATCCTAGATATTCCTTAAGATCCTTAAGTTTAATATGATTTAATAGCATTGAATTTTTATCAAAGATATAAATCATATCAAGATCATCGGTTTCTAGCTGGACGCATGCAGAAAACGAAGAAATTCAGAGTTTGGGCTCGGAGTGTGGAAGTGTCCATTTGGGTATTTTCGGACGTCACCTTCTGATAGTAGTTGTGAATGGTTGTGTGCGGTGTTTGTCTGGAACATGTATCTGAACCTGGTTTCAGCTAAGGCTCTGCTAGCAGCAGTCGAGCGAAGCAGCAAAGAATCACTGGCCGGTAGGGAGGCGCACCTCTTTTTCCCAGAATGATGCTACTTCTGAGAAAGTGAGCAAGTGCAGGTTGCACCATGTTGCGTTCAGTAGCAACACATATTGAAATGAGAAATCGAGCAGCCGGCATCGACCGGAAATGAGGAAGTTGAGGAAGTGTGTGCTTTATCAAGAATGAACTGATGCAGTGTTTCCGACACATTCCGACACTAGTTTTGGTACACACGTATATCCTTTTAAGCTGCAGGCAGAGGATATCTACATGCCCGCACAGTCAGCAACTCAAATGGTCAAGCAGTGATTGCTTCGTTGGAGTCTCACAGTGCCAGTTGATGGAAATTGCTAGCTGGTCCCTCATATGCTCCAAAATGAATATTCTACTGCTACTGCTGAAATATGCCGAAATTCATTGAAATTCCATTACTACGCTTCGCCCCTGGCAAACAGGTGCGCGAGCATAGTTGCCTGGAGTTTAGCATGGCTGAACTTGCGACAGTCGAAGCTGTTTGCTGTCCTTGGGGAGGCAAGACGCGGGTAGATACGGTGCAGTATTCACCTGTAGCATCCTGCAGCAATGCTGTAGTTGTTTTCATATGCGGTTCAAGTGTGAGGGGACTATGACTAGACTATGACGCTTACTAGCGATACACACTCGTGAAAATCCAGGAAGGAGGCAGTGAGAAAACATCATACATCGAGCTTGGCCTGCTCAAGCAAATTTGAAAATTGCTCATGTGGCAACACAACCATTTACTCTCCAACCAACCGGCTGTGTGCAGTTGGCAGCCCCACGCTTAGCTGAGTCCAGTACTTAGAGTGGCAGGTTGTTTTGGCCCATGATACCGGCTACCCATTAATTACAATTAATGAATGTCAAACGTGACAGCAGCTCATCAAACTGGTAGGCTTGCATTCACCGGATGCAGAGATACAAGGTCTTACGTTTGTGTCCTTGCAGGCAGTTTGAATCTAGGCAGGCATGATGTATTTGTTAATGTCCTAAGGTGCATTGCACGCAGGAACACAGATACCTTTCGTCAACATGCTACTGTAAAGATTAAGGCATAGATCGGCATAGATGATACGTATGCAGATGTGGGGCGCACACCATGCCAGTTTCATTGATCTTCATTCATGTTCACTGATGTTCACTGATGTTTCACATGTACAGGTTGTACAGTAGATTCCGAGCACTGAGCACTGGTCACCAATGGGGTACTTCTGCCACCGGCCATCCCTTGGCAGCTGGGAAAGGTTCAAACCTTACGAAGTCACCAACATGCTGTGGGCCTTCGCCAAGCTACAGGAATGGAACACGCAACTGTTCAGGCAGGGGCCAAGGTCACTCCATCTACTCCCAAAGCTCGTTATTGATGGCGGGGGTGAAATTTCACAGCAACAGCAGCTAGACCTATGCTAGAAAAAGTGAACAAGACTGATACTGGTACAAATTTTGGCTAACATTTAAAATGGAAGAAGTTAAAGAATGTTAAAGTTAACTGTTAAAGACTATAAAAAAATCAAAAGTCAAAAAGGACATGGAAAACCTGTGGTTTTTTTCTGGACCGCCACCGAGTCACCGAGCCCTCGCCCATCTCGCCCAGTGCTGTGGCTGCGCGCTTGCGTGAACGGCAGAAGTGGGAATTTAAGGCCCAGTGCCTTTCCGTGGCGGCCTGGCTGGGGGGGCCCAGATTGTCTCAACATTTGGATTCGCGAAATGTCATGTTGTTTCAGGTTGTTTATGTTTGTTTTTTTTTCCACGTGTGTTTGATTGTTGCAATTTTGAGGAATCATAGGAATCCTTGATTTATGATGATTTATGTAATTGTACCACACACTGACTAGCAAGGAAATGAGATTTTGGACAGATGCTGGGAGAAAGGGGGGATTGAACACATGCCAGACACTTGTAGTGTCGGATGCTTGTTGAAGAAGGTTCTGGGGACGTATTGATCACAGGTATGTTTTGTTCCTTTTCTGTAGCGCTGACAATGCTTAACGGTTGGAACTTGCATTCCATCGTTTGAACATAGAGGAAACCGTGTCCTTCATCAGAAGCAGCACTCGGCTACAATATCGCTCAAGAAGTCACTGTGGTTTCTTCCCGTCCAGTTTTCATTGCCAACCACGTTATACCACGTTATTGGTGAGGTCCTTTACGACAATGAAATGGCGCGATGAACCTCTATTTCTGAGCATGGCAGAGGACTGTGATGTGGGAATGGCTCAAGGCTATAACATACTATATCCCAACAAACGGTAAAGATGGGTGGTTGAACTTTGAAAATGACTCGTTGCTGCAACGTTTTTCAACCATACCCAAGTGTCATTGTTTTGGATACTTTTGCACAATCACAGGTAGAATTGAATTCTGTATGTCGCGGTTCCGCTCACGGTGAGAATACGTGTCCAGCCAGCTAATCCTGCTCCACTTCAGCCGCTACTGTCAAGGAGCTGTCAGGTCAGGCAACTCTTCTGAAGCCGCAGGTGTGGTCCACTGGAAATCACTGGAAGCGCCGAAAGAAGATGGCTTTGGCAGTGCTCAGCTGGGTCTAGTGTGACAAAATGCAGGAGGTAAGCACAGGGTTTTTTGATGTTCTTTGGGGCTAAAGCTAGATTGGTCTTCTCACTCCTCCAGTGATCTCCAGTGCCAGGAAATCAGCAACACCTTGTGGGCCTTTGGGAAGCAGAAGATTGCGCATAAGGAGCTTTTCGAGGCGCATTGGGAAAGAATCAGTGGATGGATTCAACGGATGTGGATGGGCTCCTGACAGGCATTGGGATGGTCTGCTTTTGACCTTGTGTGGCAAGCCCGAATAAAACCGAAGGAGCATCGAGGGGCGCGGGGTGCCAATCTGGATCGCCTAAGATGCAATGAATTGAACTGTATTGGAGCAATGTGCATGCCTTGGTACCGGACAAGTGGTTTGATGTGGTTTGCCCCTGTTTTCCCATGTTGGTCTTCTAGAACTTGAAAGCAGAAACTCTTGGCACTTGACTATTCAATCTATTCACATAACCGACAGCATCATGTGTGTGGCAATCTACCATCTACATCCATCTACTAGGTCGATCCTTGTGGGTCTGCGTTTTTTTCTCGGTTTCTGTTGGATGGGATTGGCACCTCCACTATCGTGCCATCTCAAGAGCCATTGGATTTGCCCACCAAAAAGAGAGGACTGGGTAATCACGGCTAATTATATCTAATTATCATCTTTCATTATATTTCATTATATTTCATTTATGGACATACCTTTCCCATATTTTCCCATGAAAACAATGCCATGGATATCCATCACGTATGATTAGAGTATGGTATTCCCCGTGGATCTCTGACAACTTCGTGCCAAACGCGGTGGATACCTTGCGTTCACCAGGAGCTGGCGAATTCTTTGTCTGCCTTTGCGCAAGTCGGTGCGGCGCTGAGATGAAGCTGCGAAAGGATGCACATCATCGGCCTGGAGTTGTAATGTTTGGTAGCTTGGCTTGGCATATATCTTGATATATATCTTGATATATATCAAGATATATCTTGATATATCTTGACAACAACAGCTTGTTTGGCCTCAAATTCATCAGTGTCCGTTTCATCAGATGGATGCCGCTGAATGTTGACATCAACGAGGAACCAGCCATCCCAACCTCTTCAACAACGCCATGAATATGGTGATGAGAAGGCTGAACAGCCTGCTACAATTGACTGATGATTGGTTAGGAACTCTTGGTTGTTAGAGTAAAACAGTGTACTTTGTGCTGCATTGTTCGCACGATCTAAGACGTGTGTTTGCCTGTGTCTTTGTCTCGGAATCGTTTTGGACCTCCAAGATTTATGCCACAATGCCTTTTTTCCTTTCCCTAAGGTTGTGAAATGCCCCAGCCGGATACAGGTTTCTGAGGGATGTTAGGTTCGCCATGGTTCGCCGTCAGGGCTCATGACTTCAGTCCCCAACAGCTCACATCGATCCTTTGCGCGTGCCCTGATGGGACGAGGGATGGTGCAGCATGGTCGGCATGCTGTAGCCACCGATGTCGGCAGATTTTGGCTCTCAGATGACGAGCATGTTGCATTATCAGGTCTTGGTTGCATTATGTTGCATTGAAGAACTCTCTTTGAACATTTTGAACAGCTGTGTCAATGATGTCAATGCTTGTAATCCACGTATAGACAGTATAGGACTTATTTGTGAGCGGTATTACTGTGTGGAGCCATTTGGGGTCAAGAGCGATGCCCCTCATAGTGTCAGTAAATTCATTCATATGAAAACTTATGATCATTCTGATCATTCTGATCGGCTAAAGGTAGGGGCCCGGTAGGGGGCTTTTTTTTTGGAGAGCAGCCAAGGTACCAGCGATTGCAGGTGGCCAACACTTGGGAGTTGACGTCCAAAGTTCTCACGGCCTGGTACACCAGGAACTGCTGCGGCTAGTGGCATCCATGAGATTCATGAGGGGGGGTTCCATGAAAGCATGAAAGGGGGTACCCCAAGAATGTTTTTTTTCCGCCTTTGACTTTAGTGCCGTGTGACAGCGGTAGAGACAACCAGCTACGCGTGAAGTCCCCACCAATGATTGTAATCATTAATTAAAAAACGCCAACAAAACAAACAAAAAGCAACAAACTCAGGGGTGACGACGAGACACACCATGGGACAGTCGAATGCACGGATGCAAAATGACAGATGCCGGATCGAATGCATATGAACGCATCCTCCCAGGGTGGATACACAGATGCCGATCTGTGTGTCCACTAAGGACGGAATGGCGTACACATTTTTCTCTTTTTCCCCATTGGGGTGACAAAAATAGTATGTAGTTTTTGATACGGCAGGGCACCGGTGGTTAAAGATGCAGTCAGTTTAACAGCAGGGACCCAAAAACTATTTCCAA
>Ga0126342_10005294_pt1 | contig 22444 bp, 26 predicted proteins | sample Cyp1metagenome_FD_92528 | JGI IMG/M metagenome (GOLD analysis project Ga0126342, IMG submission 92528) | Coral microbial communities from Lord Howe Island, Old Settlement Bay, Australia - Cyphastrea 1 metagenome | ecosystem: Host-associated > Invertebrates > Cnidaria > Coral ...
ATATATATATATATATATATATATATATATATATATATATATATATATATATATATATATATATATATATATATACATATATATATATATACATATATATATACATATATATATATATATATACATATATATATATACATATATATATATTATTCATAATTTATATAGATGGCTTGACAGCCAGAAAAACCTGGCTTTGGGCCACGTGAAAGGCATGTGGAAAGATTGCAGAGGTGACCAACTGTTCCAACACCTGCTGCTTGGCTTCGGCTGAAATGCCTGCCTTGGGCCCTTTGGGCCCTTGGGGTGTTGGGGGGGTGTTGGGGCGAACGTGCCTCGGAGAACACCTGCTACTGAGGTGTGGACTGCGAATACTATGCTTGGGGTCCCTGGGAGGATTGCACAGCGTCAGGGTGCTCAGCACAAGTCTGGAGACTGGGAGAGGTTGCTGGGTTTGGAATCAGTCTGATGAATCAGTTCAACGATTTCTGCCACAAGTCCTCATGACCCCTCAACCTCCGTTGCTGACCTTTATGGTATATTGGCATTTAGACACTCAGGGTTTCCCTGGGAGTGGAGGAACACGTGGGGATTTGTAGACCTACGATTAACAGGTACTACCTCCTTTTGATACTGAAGATGGTGTCGCACCAAGGTCATGTGGTGGTGGCACTCGTGTGCGAGCGAGAGAAATTGCCGTTGCTTGGCGACCGAATTCTGGCAACAGAAAAAACTAGTTTCAAACTTGCTGATCGATCTTGCATGTTTGCTTTTTTTCATCTTTTTTCCTCGAAAATATTGGGCATTTGGCAGAATTCCATGGATTCCATGGATTATGAGCCATTATTAATGAGTACAGCAGCAGACTTTGGCGTGATGATGGGAGCCACTGCTCAGGTTCAACAAGAAGGTGGTGGACGCCCTTGTCCAGGCAATGCGACAGAGGCACAGCGGCCCTGTGTTTGGTAACCAGCTCCTTTCTTTTGGCCACGAGATGTTTGGAATGATGTGTGAATTATCTCAAGAAGAAAGTAATATAAATATATTATATAATATATATATATATATGTGATATAATATATATATATATACAACTGCAGTCTGCGGTAGATTTTTTCCCCATGGCCTTTGGCTCTCGCCTGGCGGAAGAAAATGGAACCGTCAACACCCAAACAACTTGGATTGGGTCGTATCTCCAAGCGTTGGGAGCACAGGTGGAAGCATGTGAGACAGAGAGACTTGGCTGAATTAGGGGTATTTGCGGTTTGTTTCCTGGCAGCATCGCTATGCGTGGGTTTCTGCTCATACGAAGAAGAAGAAGAAGAAGAAGAAGAAGAAGAAGAAGAAGAATGAGAAGAAGAATCATGAGAAAAAGAAGACAAATAAGAATAAGAGGAATAACAGAAGTAAGAGGAAGAAGAGGGATAAGAGGAATAGGAGGAAGAAGAGGAAGAAGAAGAGGAAGAAGAAGAGGAATAAGAGGAACAGGGGAAATAAGAGGAAGAAGAGGAAGAAGAGGAAGAAAAGGAGAAGAAGAAGAAGGAGGAGGAGATGATGATGATGATGATGATGATGAAGTCTTACGTTTGGCTGGAGGGATGCGTAGAGCGAAAGGTGGACTGGTGGCGGGTGAGGGGCCAGGGCGATGCGCCCAAGGATCGAATGCCCTATCGATTGCAAGCTCTCTGATTGGGAAGCTTGGACTCCTTGCAACCCCTATTGTCAGGAAGACCAGCAGAGGACATGGACATGGAGAGACTTTGTTCTTTGGAAAACTGTGAAATGAAGGATGCATGGCGTGCCAAGGCAGTGCAGGATTAGTGTATTCCTCAAGTGCTCCCAGATGCATCGGCCAGTCTTCACTTTGATCCCAAAAGATCCAAGAGATCCGATTGGACACTGACAAAGCACCGCCAAATTCAAGGCACTGACACTGCTTGTTGCAGCGAAATGCAGCGAATGCAATGTGCACCGCCAGGAGTCGCAGCATCATCAGCCTGCCGTATGCCGGCGGAGTGGCATGTGGAGAGACGTCCCAGGTGCTGATTTAGCGCCTTGAGTGCCTCGTGTTTTGCAATTCCTGGAGTCCTAGAGTCCTGGAGCATTGATTTTAACTTTAATTTCAATCTGATTTCCTTATGTTTTGCACAAAGATGTGTGAAGCGTTGAAGTGATTGCTGTCTCACAATGTCTCAGACCTGTCTCGTGAAGGTTGTGAATTGCAGCAATGCCTGTGTTGATTGCGTGGTCACAGTGCGAGCCCTGTGGCGGGATGTTGGGACGGGATGAACACCACGGATCTTCGAGACCTTTGATCTTTGTGGATCCGTGGTGACATGTGGTGACCTTGTCGATTTTCTCAATGAGCTTCCATGGAACCCCAAAACATCCCAAAACGTGTGGATTTCCAGCTGAATATTGCAGCACGCCACAGGACTGGAGCGACTGGACTGAGTGTTCAGCCACTTGTGGTGGAGGCAGCAACTCCAGGTGCTGCAAAGATCTGCAAAATGTGTTGAAAGCGTGTTGACAGCGACAGCATGCGACAGCAACTGGCTCCGAATGGCTCCGAATCTGGGTGCAGTACTCCCAGTACGCAGTCTTGCAGGTCTCGAAGCATCATCGTTCATGCCTGCCTGCCATGTTTGCGCGTGGCTGAAACCTGATGAATTTTCCATTGGTTAACTGATGCCTTTGGAGCAAGTTATTTCCTTTTCCTATATCAATATATACAATAGATCATACATATTATATGCTATTTCTCCAGCCAGCCACAACCCCTGTTTCCATTTTGGGTCAGTTGAAGCGTGCCTGATTGTGCATAAAGGCAGCCAAAATCTACCGAAATGATTCGCCTTTCCTTTTGCCGATTCGCAGTTCTTCGATGGTACCGAGTAGCTCAGGCGCAAGGTGAGGGTGTCCTCCGCTGTCCTGACCAGCTCGAGCAGACAAAGGCGGGAGCGGTGTCGGGAGTTGTGTCATGTTGTGTCTTTGTGTGGTAAATTCAATCTATAACACAGGTATATATATATATATATATATATATATACCAAGTAGATCATTACCTTCCTTTTCCCTGAGGAAGATGACAGGTGAGATATACCCAAAGATTGAAGGGCCATTTGTTGTCGAAAAGTGTTGCCGAGACAGGCTGATTTTTTGGTCGCAAATTTTGGGATGCCCTATCGAACGCTTGACTTGAAGATGATAGACAGATTGCAGGGGATGGTATTTGATAGACAGGTATTCTTTGGAAGCAATTTTACGCCTAAAAGAAGTTCCTACAATATCATATAATATCACACTATTCGGACCGACACTTTTGAAGTCAACTGATCAGCGGCACCATGCACCTGCGCTGGCAGGAAGACATGTGTGCTCCCATGGACTGCCCAGTGGATTGCCAGTGGGCTGCTGGAAACTCAGTGGACGTCGTGGTACTGTGGCTGATACTTCTCGCACATAGCCTCAGGACTGGACGCCTTGGGACGGTTGCACTGCTACCTGTGGAGAGTTTGTCCCTCAATGGTGAAAGCTTGAAACCAGCATGTGGACAGATTTGGACAGATCTTTATTTATATATATATATTATATCATGAGTGCTCAGATTCACAGCAGAGACTTGATGGCATGAAGACACTTCAAATAGTCGCCACTGGCAGGGGGACACAGGATCGCACACGTGAAGAGGCCAGTCAACATGCGAATATTTCAGGGTTGCCAATGTGCCAACCATCGTCATCGTCATCCTCCTCATCCTCATCCTCCTCATCCTCATCCTCCTCATCCTCATCCTGCTCCTCATCCTCATCCTGCTCCTCATCCTCATCCTGCTCCTCCTCATCATCATCATCATCATCATCAGCAGCAGCAGCAAAGGAAATCATCTTAGTCTGTGAGCGCAGAATCAGCGATATCTTTGAGTGGGCTGTGGGCAGCAGCCAAACCCAATCACGGCCATTTCCTTTGCCCACTGAACCTTGACAGGCGATCACTCCAGCTGCTGGAGGCAACGGTCACATGGAATTGATGACACGAGCTTTGATTCATCGGGCTGTACAAAAAATCCAAATCATTGCAATGTAAGCCAAGTGGCAAAAAGATGCGGAGATTTTGACTTGTACAATTGGGAGAATACAATTGGATTTCAATTGGATTTCAATTGTTTTGATTAGGTTTGACCCAACTTTTTGTACCAACGCTTTCAATGTAACCATGGAAGTGATCTTTGCCATCATGGTACAGGTGCGCCATGCGAGGGCAGCAACCGAGAGTGGAAGGCCTGTGACCTCGAGCTCTGCCCCCTGGACTGCCCGAGTGACATCTTGGGACGGAAGTGCTGGGAGTTGTCCCGGTTCTAGGTTCGGGCCGGAGAGGTATCATACTGGGGTTACTGGGGACTGGATCATGCTCAAGAATGACGGGGCCCACGCTGTTTCTGCAAATCAATGCTGGCAGTTCGGAACAGCGCCCGGTGATACCCGGTGACTGTTGTACTTTGTAGTCTAGAAGAGTCTAAGTTGCTAGGCAACTTTCAGTGGCAAACTGTCACTGTCTGACTTCGATCCCAACGTCCTGAGACATGTTGCATGGTGTTGCCGTGCTGGTGCAAGCAAAATTTCTGTGACCGAAGGAGTCTAAACGGGGGCCTTTGATGGAATCGATTTGAAGCTGCTATGACACTGCTTAATGTCTTGGCATTGCTCCTTGCTCGGCTCAAAATCCTATCATTGCAGTGGAGCTCCAAGGTTCTTGCATAGAAGAGTGGAGCCTCTCGATTCTGCCTCAAACAACGCAGGCAAATAATGTTAGGCAAGTTGCGCACAATGTCAACCAAGGGACCCTGTAGTGGAAGAGGAAGTAGAGAGGGAAGCTGAGGTGGTTGTGACACTGCAACAGACCTGGCCCGGCTTCACCGCTGAGGGTTTTTGTAACTGGAGACATCGGCCGAGATCGGCCACATCGGCCACATCGGCCACATGTAATTTCCGTTGCCAAAGCTCCATGAGACAAGTGCGGCGGCTATGGCACGTCAGATGCCTTCCAACAAACAGGTGAAACTCAAGGCCCAAAGCAGGATCAACATCACGGTGCAGATGCCATGGCCGGCTTGTGGCCCTTGGACGTGGACCGACTTTGTGCTCAACTCGCCTTTCTTTCTTTGTTTTGCTTTTGCACCATGAGAAGGGATGTGATGGGATTCGTTTCACCCTCCGGGGTTCCTGGGTCTTGCTGCAGCTGTCCAAGTCGACAATTGCAGCTGTCTTTGTGGCATTAGCCTGATTCGGCCCAACGTTCCTCAGAATTCCTCAGAATTCCTCAGAATCACAACACTGTTCAGATTTGTTTCGACTGCTGGCACTGAAGTGATGCACGCTTTCAGCACGAGTGACGCCTCTCAGTATCCGGGATGACTTTGGCTGGGCAAATTCACAGTTTGCAGAGTGGGTGCTTGACAGATAGGCAGGCTGTTCTCGAGATCTGAAATGCTCAACGATGCACGACTCCCTTTCAAGCAGAAGTTAAGTTTGACGGCGGAAAAAGGCTGCAACTCCGAAAGATCCAAGCTGCATTCGCATCTGTCACGCCTCAGCTTTGAGCTGCCGTTGTGTCAAACAGAGAAGCTACCTACCTTCAACACAAGGGAAAAGTCAGAGCTTTATGAAAAGGGCGCATTGGTCTTGTGGGGAAGTCATAGGCAAGGAAATGGCATCGGGAATGGCCGCAACATCCTGCTCAAGCTGGAAGCATTCCAGAAATATCTTTGGCCCCATGAAGCACAAAGGATTGCTGCTCTATTTTCCCCGCGGGGCAGACTCAGCATCACTAAAGTCCACCGTGGGACCTGTAGAAAAGATTGAAGGCCTTGAAGGATCACGCCAAACTGTTTGCATACCAGCTGAAACTCACATTTGTCAGCAGGATGCAAGTTCTTTGTCCTTGTCTTTCTTTGTCCCCTGTCCAACATCAAAGACGGGGAATGTTGAAGCAACACAAAAGAACCCAATCAACACAACACGAAAAAGACACAAGTGGGACATGGCAATGCTATCTCCCCAATCGCCCATGCGCTCCCACACAGGTTGGATTCTTGGATGGGATCAATTCATGGAATCATGGAATTTATGTAAAGTTTTCGCTTTATTCATTTGCATTGGCATTGGTTAGCAGCATAATTTACATACTGCATAGTTTCATGATGCATGAATCGAATGACGAAGTGTGATAGAATGTGTAGAATGTATGTATTGCCCATGTACCGCAATGGTCATACTGCGATGTAAACGTACTGAGATGCTAGCTGGTATTGGTGTGGTACTGCATTGTGTGTTCCGGTAGAGTGGGGCATGCCATGTATATACAGGCTATGTATAATGTGGTGCCCGTGTCTCCTTGTTTTTAGGGCCACCCTGCTGTTTTTTCCAGCAAAGCTATATATATGTGGCCCTAATGTATCCTGATGTGAATCACATCAGTGTTTACACAACTTTCTCTCCATAATGTGGTGCTTTGTCGCAGGAAAGGGAGGCCAAGCAAGTTCAAGTCTTTATACCCAGACCATGAATCTAGTAAATGATCGGGGGCTCTGGGTGCCTAGATTCATCAAATCTATGCAAATCTATTCAACTTGGATGAGCCACATGGAAAAACTTTGTCATTTGTCTGTGGTGATCAGCCCATGATGCCCCTGCATCAGCCACCCGGCAAGGCCATGGCCCAGTCGTAACTCTGGGGGTTTCACCCACGCCCAGATTTTCCAAGATAGATGCCTGCGAACCCAGATTGGGAAGGATGCGCAGGTGTTTCACTGGCGGAACCTTAATTGTCTGCATGAAAGATATTCAAAGATCAAAGATCACAGACTTTCTGAGTTCTTTATAGTTCTTTGACATCGTCATACTGCGTGAATTTCGTCCTGCTGGATCCCTTGATCTTCCAACCCCCCACTGCCAAGGCGAGGCTTGTGAACGCCAGAGCTCCTGCCAGTCCTGTTTTGAGCCCACGGCGCTCATGTGATGCTCAAGGTTCCTCGGCCTCGGGGATGGTTGTAGCACCTGGCCATCAACGTGGTGAGCCAAACAGGACGTCGTACTAGTACAGTATAGTATAGTACAGTATAGTACAGTAGTACACAGATGAACATGTTTCTGGTTGACTTGAACTCTGCAAGTGTCATTTGTATATGTGCAATGAAACACTGGGATCCTTTCAAGTAGACAAACATCTTAAACTCGAAGTCTGGAAGTGAACCTCAAAGACAAACTGGCAAGGGCGATGTTTTCCCAGGCATCGCCGGTGGCTTCTCGCCCAACAGCCCTATGGTGGAACAGGTGCGAGCACTTCCCAATGTTCTGAGCTTTCAGAGCTTCGTCAGCTTCTTCAATTTAAACTTTTAAAACTTTTAAAGGTAAAACGTATGACGTGCTTCACAGATCTTCACAGTCTCTTTGTTTTTTTTAATGTTGGACACTCAAAGCCGGCAGTGGAGGACTATGCCGAGGGTGCTGAAGTGCGAATGGGGAACCATCGTTTCATTTGCCTCGGCGCCTTGGGTCGTGGCTCTTATGGTGAAGTCTGGCGAGCCAAGGCGCCTTCGCATGGGGCCAGTTGGGCAATAGCAATATCAACCCATAGGGTTTGCACCTGCCAGACTGGCTGATGATGCGTTGTAAGATTCTGTTCACCAATAGTAGAATTTGAGATGCAATTTGTTGGCATTTGTTGGCTTTATCTTGATAACTTCATTCAGACCGTCAACACGAAAGTATACTCACTTTTGTCAGTCCATCTCACACATGGATATATTTTATTACATATATAAATATCATATTATATACCTATTATATATATATATATATACTGTATATATCTGTATATATATATTGTAAACTGAACCTTTGAGGTGTTGATGCTGAACCGGTGATGAATTCTGGTGCAGGTCATCTCAGGAGAGGATCATCTCAAAGAAGCGGCTTTGAAAGAAGTGCTCTGCCGCAGCCAAAGTGAGTTGCAGCAGGCGCTGCAGTGGAGCCGTTGGGCGTTGGGTTTGGCACCTGAAACATGGACCCCTAAGATCTTGTGGTATCTTGTGGTATATCATCTATGATTCATACTTATTAGATCTTATTAGATCAATTTTCATGATTTTCTCCAATGTACATGATATAACAATGCCACAAATGCCCATTTGGAGATGCGTCCGTGAGGCAATCTTCGAGGTCCAAGTCCTCCTTGCCTTGGAGCGCGCGGCTGCTCCACATGGGGTGGAGCTGCGGGTGCCGCGATGTATCTCCTACAAGGTGCACTGGAGAAGTCTGGAGAACTCTGGAGGGTTGGTCTGAGATTGAGATGGTGCCAAAATGTGCCAAAAACTTGCTGATTTGAAACTGAACTTGGACAAAGTCAGGATTGGAAAAACTTATGCTGCGAGACTCAGGTGGCTGCTTCGCCGCGTGGCTGGAGAGTGCGCACTGCCATGACCGTGGCTCCTGGAGAGTCCTTGGACTTCTTCATTAGGCATGGCCCATGGCTGCAGTGCATTGGCAGTGACAATTCTTTTGCCAAATCCAAGACACACAGGGTGAGCGGTGAGCCGGTGAGCCGAAGGCTGAGTCTTTTGACTGACTACTCAGTAGAGCGAAAGAATTCACAAGAAAATTCTCCTCTTTAAGCATTCCATTCTTGCACTCAAAGTGTTCCAAGTTCCTAAAAGTCCGACCAAGCTACTGCCATCTTAGTATAGTTATGTGTTTTTATTTATATATATATATTTGTATGTATGTATATATATATAATGTTGTCTTTTTGTATATTGTTGTTTCCCTCCTGTGGCCAGGCGACCTGCGCCTCCAAACGGTGGGTCTGCACCTGCGGTGCGGAAAGCGCTGGTTTTAGCGGCCCGGCTTCTGCGGGACATCGGGCCTTCCTTGCAGTTGCTGGGGCCAATTGCTTGGCACCGGGACCGGCTGGGGTCAGATCCGATGTGGAGAAATGTGGAACATGGATAACATGGATAACATGGGACAGAGGGTGGGCGAGATTGGTGAGGCTCTGCCAACTTTGGTCTTATAGTTTTGGGCTTCAAGACAGAAAGACAGTGATAGTGATGGATGAGCAGCGAGCTGGCAGTGGGATCAGATGGACACTAGTGACACTAGTGATAATCTGCTGCTGCAACAAAGTGGTCTAACCGACTGACAGGACGTGAACTCCCACAACATCTTGATTGATGGCGCGCCAGAACATGCAGATGAGACATACCTGGCACAGAATGCCTCCTTTTGGCTGATTGACTTCGGTCTGGCAGTAGACTCCCAAAGTTGGGTTCCTGCATTATTTGCTTCAGCAAGAGGTTCTTCCAAGACCCAGATTGACTTCTGGCTAGTGAGACTGGTAGAAATCACCTCCGGACTACGCATTTCTTGCACACAATCTGGGTCGTGGAACATGAGTTGTATTTTCTTGCCCTTTTGATTTGTGATGCGAATTTGTTCCTGTTTCTTGGTGAATTTCTGTGCTAGAAACTAGAAACCAAACTGAGGTCTCAGAAACAGGGAAATGGAGGACTGTGGCTTCTGGGTTTTGACCAAATATAGACCTCCATTCGTCGATTGACCACCAATGCTTGCTCTCGGTCTCGCGTTTTTGCTTGCAAATGAAAAGAATTCAGAGCTACTCGAAACCCTGCAACATGGGCTGATAGTGATCCTTTGTTGGATCACGACCTACTTTTCATGGTGATTAGAAGGGGAGGAAGGGTCTTCCCGATCGGGCCTAGTATTTGTATTCTGAAATATATTTGTATCTGTTCTTTTCATGACTGTAGATATACTGTAGATATCTCATGATATCTCAACATCTGCAAGTTTGTTTCTTGTATTTCTATGATTCCAATGATCTTCGTTAAATCTTCGTTCGTCTCAACGTCCCTGACTCAGCTGACTCTGAGTCTGAGTCTGCGAGGACGGAGTACATCGGCGGAGACAGTCGCTACTGGCCTCCGAGCAGTTGGATTATGCACCTCGTCGGCCCTGAGGGCTTCGAGCGACGTCCAGACCTCTGCGAGCAATATCAGTGCCTCGCCTGACGGTTGGACACTGACTGTTGAGCCGGGGGCAGATGCTTTGTGGTTGTTTTCTGTAGTTGTGTTCTAGGATGTTCTATGATGTTGTACAATATTGACGTGTTGAGTACGGACACAGGGTTCAGATTCTGCAGCCCAAGCAACACCAGCGCTCTTGTGAACTATGATTTTTGGCATTTTTTTCACTGCCTGGTCATGCTATCTTTTGGAAGTCCCTTGATCGTTTCAACAGTTTCCCAGGCAAAAACTCTTCAGTTTTAAGCTTGGGGAAGTGAGGGGATGAACTCATGAGGAGTCTGGAGTTTTAATCTTTTGGAGTCACCTTTCCTGGTGAAGAAGTGACGGAATAGTATGGAATAGTGAGAGTCTTGACATGTCTTGACCCTTAGATTTGTTTGTCCGGGCCTTCAACTAAGCAAGGCCTACACCGGATCTTCGACGAAATCAATAACTCTTCGGATTTGTTTGGATGTGAATTCCACTGGGAAATTGATGTTAAATTAATATATATATAGATATATAAATTATATAAGTATTGGAAGCAAAAGTGAAGTTGGAGAGTTGGAGTTATGTTTTCTTCCAGCCTCTCGTCCTAGCCACACTAGCTCCGAAGCAGCGAACTCGGGACCTTCAAAGCGCCATGAGGCGCCGCTTGGATATCCATGGCCTGGGGATCACGGCACTAGAGTTGCTGTGTTCTGTGGCCATGTCCAGTGGTGAGGCTGAGGTGAGGGGTCACATCACATGGTGACTGTCCCAAAATGAACAGATCCAGTACGACCAGTACGAAACCAGGCTTTCTGGAGGATGTTTATTACTAGGGCACTAGGGGGAAGGGATTGCTGAGGATTGCATTTGTTGTTTCTTCAAATCCCTTTGCAGGAGCTGCAGCTTTGGACCCCTATCTTCCGGGCCTGGAAAGCATACCGCGAGGCTGGAACTGTCGGGAGATCAGCAGGAAGTTTCCCTAGGTTCCTCCGGGGATCTTTCAGGGAACTTCATCTTTCAAGGGAATTTCATCTTCGATTTTCTCAGGGAACTTTGCCCAGTGATTCAAAGAGATTTTTGGAGAATTTCCCGCGGAAATTCCAGTTCATGCCAGAGGTTTCCTCGGTGCCCAGGAAGTTGCCAAGAACAATCTTTAGATTTTGCAAAAAGAATGATCAGACCTTCAATGATCCAATCAACTTTAGTCTTCACTTTGATCCCAGAGTCTTTGGTGTTGTATGGTGTTGCACATGTTTTTCTCTTCAATCACACTATCTCAACATACTATCACTTGGAATGAGGCGGTGTGGCACTGGTGGTCAGTGGTCTATGCTGTCTTCTCCACTGGGGGGGACCTGGGACCAGTGCAGTCGCAACTAGTGGAGGACCTCAGCAATTTCTGTCACTCATGTGGTATGCTTGATTGTCAAAGTGGATTTGCTGAAACAACAGGATTCAGAGAGATTCAGAGAGATTCATAGATGTTACCGCTCCAACACAAGCATCTACCCTCGGCTTTACCCTCCCCCTTAGCGTTGGGAAGAACCATTTTATTTGTCCTTTTCATATCTTTTCATGCGTCGTCCAGCGTCGCCTCGCGAGGAGCGACTCATCGAGCGGCTCTTGGATTTACTGTCCAAGATCCGTCGCTCCTTGCGAAACTGCGCTGAACAGCTGGCAGAGACGGCAGAGAAGCCGCAAAAATTGCTGCGGATGATTGCAGATATGCTGGACGAAGGGCACCTTGGCACGAGGGCCTGCGGTTTTCGAGGTTCACCTGTTGGTTGTTCACTTCCAGGTCCCAGGCGCTTAAGCGCCAAGAGTAAGGTCAACGCTTCGCCGCAACAATTTTTGCAGTTTGCCTTTGCTCCAAATGTTTTCTCAAAATGTCACACCGCTTTTCACATCTTTTCTCTGTGCTATTCCAGCAGCACTTCTTGATTAACATTTCTCCGCGCATCCTTTCTGTAACACGACCTCCCTAACTCCTTCAGATTTTCATTAAACATTGTTACTTCATGTTACTTCAACTTCAACCATCTTTTCCAACACGTCTCTCCTTGACAACACTTTCTCACTAGTCCAAAAAAGACAACGACACTCTTCTCCCAAGGGTCTTGCTACCATGTTTTTTTGGTTCACGGCTTGAATAACCTTTTTTTTTTTTGTAGAGATCATAAATTCACTGCTCCAAGACAAACTTCTTTCAGCGCTCCTCTCTCAACACCCGTTCAGAATCCATTTATCCAAGTCAGTGCTCAGTGCTTCTCTTGAATCTCTCTTGCAACAACTTGTCGCTTGCAACATTTCATTTCAGCCCCTTTTCAGCCTGTTCTACACCTTTTGCAAACTAGCCCTTGAAAGCTCAATCTACCAACCCAATTCCACATGAAAGCTTGAAATAAGTTCACCCCAAAGCCCAGGGTGGACATATTTGTTGGCTGTGTAGACCACAGATAGGAATCACATAAGCTTCAACCTTAAGTTCCGCCAACATTAATTTTATGTTTTCTTCTACCCTGCGTTTAGGTTTTTTTCACACTCCTCTTGTTGTTTTCAAGCATAGCTATACTTGCATTTCTACACAAGTCCAAGCAATTCTTTCTGATGCAATACTTAGGCCATCTTAGGCCTAAATTCCTGAAGAATGAAGCTGGAGTGAGATTTTATAATTTTCATTTTTATTCAAGCGTTGCCAGGTTTATCCCGATGAAGATGCATGTAAGTGTAAGTGCCCACAAGGGCAACATATTTATTTGTCAGATCCAGATAACCGGCGAAATTTTGTGGGCGAAGTTTTGCGGCCGAAGTTGACGGCAAAATTTCTGAGTGAAGTCTGTAGTGTGATTACGCGGCAAAGTTTGCAGCGAACAATCAGCGAAAGTTTATTTGCTTTTATGTTCCTCTTTAAACAATCCACCAAAGTTTGACAACAAACTTTACATGCACCACGGCCCCAAACCAAAAAAAAACAACCAAGCGGCAAGATTTTCTCCATCAAACATATATATATAATATAGAATATATATATATATATTATATATATATATTATATATATATATATTATATATATATATATATTATATATATATTCATTAAAATCCTTATGGCACAATTTGGGTTACCAATTTGTGGGTCAGTGTTTTGATGCAAGGCGTCATTTTTTTTTTTTACCCGATACAAATTGTGCAGGCACTTCTGGGGAACCCTTGGTCCAACAATACCGACCTTTGGTTTGGTGCTCATGAAGGTGTCTTTGCGTCTTCCTAAGCAGTCCCTGCTGCAGGAAAGCCTTTGACCTTCAAGAGATCCAACAGCTCGCAACTTACGAGCTGATTTCACATCTTCGTTTTGCTATGCATAGACCAGACCATTCCATACCTGTGTACACTGTCTACTGAGTCCACTGTACAGATTTTGCTGATTTTCAGTTGATGGAATTTGAACATGCAACTTGCAAGCAACGAAGCTGACGGCAGCATGAAGTGCCCAGGATCTTGGGTGGCCCAAAGCTTGAGACGGCTGTGACGCCACCAAGCTTGGGTGGCAAGCCCAAGCGATTCCACACTTCGCCAACCAACCAGCGTGACCAGCGTGACCAGCGTGACCAGCGAGTGCCGGAACCCAGAAATGGGGGCACAGGATGGCACAGGCATCTGCAGGTGAACGGTCTTTCCTGGTCTGTACACCCAAACGCAGCAATCCCAGCCATGGCCGGCTTCATGTTTCACACGTTGCTGAGGTATTGAGTCGCATTCAAACACTCCATTTTTTGATTTTAGCATACTTTATCATATTTTAGCCTTTTGCTTTGTACAAACACTGTCTTCTAGAGGTGAATGTCATTCGCCTGCAGAAATGTGAGCTTGATTTTATCAAGGGCATTCCAGGGATGGATTTAGCAGCCACCAGCAAACAACCAAAACTCAAGCTCGCCGCTTGCCCGAAAGGTGGTGAACAATGTGCGGAAGGCTGAGGTGGCCCTGCAGGCAGGAGATGGTGCAGTACATCAGATGTGAAGGAATCGGTAATCACCAGTTGATGTCCAAGTTTTCTTTCTGCAAAAGTTACGGAATCTGCGAGCTTTTGTCACAAAACTCCTTTGAGGAGCAGTTGTTCAGTTGTTCATAACTATTGGAGTCACCCCAGAATATCTCCACAAGTCTCAGGTTCATCCCACACCCCAGCCCATGTCAGCCTCCACTGCGATCAGCTGCGTTGTCAGGGTCGATGCGACGGTGTTGAGCGCTTCCAAAGTGCACGGCTTTTGAGTGATGGTGTGACCACTGGAAGTGCCAGAAATACCGAGAAGGAACCGAGGTGCCAATCACGGGAAGAGGTGTCTTACGCCTCAAAGCTGTGTGGTGTGAACGTTACATTTTGACAGATCCCCAAATTGTTGAGACAAAGGACAAATTCTGGCCACCAGTGTCCAGCTTCGGGAAATTCATTCTTGAATATTTTTGTCAAAAAACATTAAAATGAGGATAGCGTGCCAATGGGACTACAGAGTATTCAACGGCACACCTGCTGAGCTGATACAGAGAAAAACCACATATACTCGCTCCCATGCCATTTGTAAAGACCCATGGCCCACAGCCGGCGATTCTTCTCAATGCCATCAACTATGAGTGTGGCAATGGTTTGATTCTCCCATTGGTAAGTGACGCGTTGTTTCATCCACTCCTCCAGATATCTCCGGATTGGGATCCGCATAGTGCAGAGGGGCGACTACCAGACTATTCCACACACATCCACACACTATTTTCCGCGTTCAGGCCCACCACCAATCTTCCTGGCCATGATTCTTTGATACAGCGTATGCAAAGCCCCCGCCTCAAAGATCGTTGTTATCGTTGTCAATGTCTAGCAGATTTGATCAAGAGGTGATCATGCACAAGCCACTCTGAAAGATCACAGTTTTTTTTTGCATTGCAGTCAGCTGCTAAGAATAGCAGATTCGGACAACCCTGCCCTGATGATACTCGTAACAAATATAATCAACTTGGGAAGTTGTGGGGATGTGCTCCGAGAGGCAGTGTGTCCCTCAAGTGCCCTCTCGCGAGGTGTGGGAGCACAGCTGCGGGATCGGCGGGTAGAGCTCGCGGCCAGTGCCTTCGAGCAGAAGCTTGGGCAAATGCGGCGTGAGGTCGTTGGCAAGGCGTGGCTTCGTCAGAGTCAAGCCGCCGGCTGAAAATATCTGAACATATCTGAAATATATACGTATATATATATGATATGATATTATATATATATATACACATATATATATATATATATATCAGATTATCAGAGGCATGATGTAGCATTCTCCTGCAGGCTCGGCACCGTATGCAACAACTCATGAAAGAACGGGCCGCGGAATGAACCGCGCAGCCATATGCTTAATGTGCACCTCTGGACTGCCGGCAAGCCAGCATAGCCAGCCGTTTGAAAAACTGGAAAGGAACATTGTCCAGGCTAGACATGTTTGTCATCGTTGTTTGGTGGTCTTTATGTTGACTTAATACTAATTACTGGATGGTTCGGAAGCTGACACCGCGCAAGTCAAGTCTTAGGTGGTTGAGTAGGTCAGCACCTGTCCCACCAGTCCCGTGGAACTCTGTTGGTGCTTCCGGAGTCATGCCCCTGAAATGAACTGTTGATGAATGGGAAACCAAGATGGACCAGAAACGACCAGAAGCGACCAGAATCTTTTGATACCTTTTAGGGGTCCTCCTTCAGGAAACACCCATGTCTCTAGCTCTATTCCAGGTTGTCGCGTCCAAAACGGGCGGTTGTACCATAAGCGAGGAGCATGATAATTCAACTTGCGCGTCAACAGGCTTGAGTGCCATGATGACCGACAGTATAGCAGATGTATGCCATGAGCATTCTGTGTGCCTGCCGCGATCACAAGACGTGAAGACCTACCATAGCGGATTCTCAGAAGCAAAGGCCCCTTTCCATTCATGAACCTAGTTCAGGACCAAGACATTGAATGGCTTCCAGGTAGCGAGACACAGGTTCTGAATGGAAAGGAGCCTTGAATTGAGGAACAGCTTTACTCAGGGGAAAACCGTGTTCGCTGCTGCCTCGCACCCGGTTGATCACAGTGATGGCTGCTTTCCATTCACGCGCAATAGATTGACATGCGGGGGAAGCTGAGGTGGAGCTCATAGCAGAGTGCATGGAAACTCTTGAGGTTTTATAGGAACTGATGTTTTATATACATGTTTTAGCATAGCAAAATCCAGGATAATCCAGGCCTTTTGCAGTGCTGACAATTTGTGCAGCTGCAGGACTGTCAATGGGGTGAGCTGAATCCTCAGTTAGTCCATCACAAGAATCATTTGAGGGTTAAAACTCATCGAAGAGTCATGTGGGTTTGTAAACTTCGAAACTGTTGGCCACTGCATCCCGGACCAAGTTGGAGCGAGTGGGGCAATTGCAGCAGAACCTGCGACAGCGGATTCCAACGTAGAAACAGGCAGGAGCAACAGCCGACAGCAAAATCGGGAAACTGAAGTGGTTGCTCAGCATTTGTGTTGAAAAGCAGCTGTTCAACCTCCCTTGAACCAGAGACGTTCTCTCCTTTGCAGTTTGCTTTGTGTTCACGTCGTCAACCTGTTCAATCCGAAGCAACCTGCACAAGGTCCATTGTCTTTCCGAAGCAAGGCGAGGGCGCTGACTGTGACGACCGCTTCGAGGCCAGGTCGAAGGTGGCCATGATGGGTTCCACTGGGTCAAGTTTTAGCGGCTGCTGGGCTTCAACGATTCAAGCTGATTCAAGCATATGCAGCATGTCATACAGAGCCACTTTTGGTGAGTCAATGGAGTCAGCAACATTCAGTTTCACATATTTCACATACTTTCACCGTTTCACCTGCTGGGAATTAGCAAGATCACTCTGCTGTAGGAGAGCCAGCCCTGCAGCCAAGAAGGTTTCCTTGTTGGGCTAAGGGAAGGAGGGAGGGCACTGTATGGATCGCGGGCTTCAGCATATCCAAGCCCCCTTGACACTTGCTGACCAATCGTAGGTGGAGGAGGAGGTGGTGCATAAAAGCAACCTTATTGGCAGGATGCACAGGAATGAGGGTAGGAGACAAGAGACTCATATCAGAAACACCGGAGTCACCTGAATCTGAAAGACAACCTGTATGTTTCTCCTTGACATGCCCCGTGCAGCTTGTCCCCGCGATTGTGTTCTGCATGCCTAAAACTCAGCTTGAACAAGACCATGTTCTGACTGCGCTCAGTTCGTGAAAGAAAACAGCAAGCCACTTGTGGTGATTGTGCCGGAACAATTTTGGTTGCGCATGGTTGGGTGCCTCTTCGCCTGATCGGAAGTCAATGACAGTCTGCAAAAACCAATCAAGAGTCATAAATGACGATATATGACGATTAAATTTTACTGGTAGCATTTCTGATATTTCAACCATTAACTCTTGACTATCAACAACTATCACTACCAGTAACCATCAATAACCCCATCAACAGTACACATACAGGATCTACCACTCTACCATTGTTTACATTCCTGTTGCCATTTCCTATAATTGTCCCGACAAGCTGAGGACTGGCAGGAATGGTCAGAGTGCTCAACCTCTTGTGGGCCAGATGGACGGCGCAAACGCATACGGCCGGGCCACCTATTGGTCACCCAAAAGTCGTCGTTTGGTGGCAATTCTTTGAAGGGCAACAACGAGGATTAGTTTCACACACAGGCAGACGTCTTTGATTTGTTCAGACTCACATAGAGTAAATCAAGTGTCGACTGTGCCAAAGCTTGGGAGGGCACTTGGCGCAATCTGATGTGACTCATGTGGGCCAATCAGTAATCTTCATGGCAGACAAGTTTGGGAAGCTCATCCTCACCAGACTGGACTGTCGCTCAGGGATGCCGAGTCAGAGATTGAAGGTGGCAGGCCTGCGTGCCCAGAGTGCCCCAGCTGTTGAGTGAAAGTGAGTCAAGATATCAAAGGACAATGCCATGACTGGCTGAAACAATATTAGACACATAACATATAACATCATATAATTATACATATACAATAGTATACATATGTATACATGCATATAATCTGCAGACATACATGTAAATACATTATAAATCAAGGCAAACGCCCAGCATGGACCTGGTACTGCTGTCCAGACGATTTTGCAGGCCTTGCAATGAAAGCTTCGAAGATATCGAGGTGGGGCACAGCGGGTGTAAAAGCAATGATGCTGTGATTGCTTTCGGGTCCACGACTTCCTTGGACAGGCAAAGACAGAATCATAGGACAAGTTTTGGAACAATTCGGATCAATTCGGTAGAGTTTGCTCGTATCCATGAGACCCATGAGACCTGGAGAATGCGCACATGTTTCTGGACCAGCTGGAATCGAAGTCTTTGGTGAAGGGATATGAAGGGATTAAAAACATTCCAAAGTTTGAAGTCATTTCGATATATTTTGATATATTTTGATCATTTCTTCTTGTTGCCGATGTGGCTCCAATGTGCAGGTTTGTGGTCTTGCAGGGTGTCCTCGCAACTGCATTTGGGGTGAATGGGTTGGCGACCCAAAGAAGAGAATCTCGCGTGGATTGGCAGAGCAAATTAGCAACGGAGGAACACTCTGAGGCAGTCAAGTCCTGCTGAGTCACTGTTCAGATGGGTCCAACCAGGTTGCAGAAAGATAGTTGGACAATGTTGGACAAACAGTCGATGTTTTCTGACCGCCCGTTTGATAGTTTCAGACTTGATAGTCCCTGAACCGTTTGTTCAACTACCTATTCACCAGACCTTCCCACAGCAAGACGCCCAAGGGTGGCTGGAGCAACTGCACCAAGAGCTGTGGAAAAGGAGACTCGACTGCACAAATATATATATATATATATGTATATATAATATAATATATATATATATAATATATAATATCATATATATATACACTATATATATATGATTATATATGTGTGTACACACATGACACACTACACGGACTAAACCCCATTGGACTAGAATGCAAATTGAGGACCACACGATTGCCTGGTTCAATCGCAGAGCCCACCCAAAGTTTGGGTCCAAGAACTCTTCAACTCCCCCTGCATTCAGGCATTGCATTCCGGGAAAGAGTACAACTGGTGGCGGCCCATACCGACATGATTTGCTGCGACATTTGCGAACGAGCACGGTTTCAGAGTGTTTGTGCTTTTGCAAGTACCATCCTTCTGAAACCTCTGGATGTTCAAGAGAGAAATTTGACAGAAGATGCACATTTCACATCACATTTCCATTTGGGAAGCTAATTGACACTGATCAAGGCACCACAATACAATAAGTATCAATAAGTAAATCTAAACGATTGACAGAGGTGAAAACAGTGACTTTTAAGACTCTTTCAAACAGATTTTTTGACATCAGCTCGTGCCAACAGCGTGCCTCCATGTGCCTCCTTTGTCAGATCTCGGACTGCTTCATGCTGCGATTTGTCCATCCAGAGCTTCAGAGGTAGTGCCATTTCCCTCCGCCAGGCAGCCTTTGGAGGATTCTGCGAAGGGAGTGCAGTACAAACCAACTTCTGCAACGATGTGTCCTGGCCTTGGCCGAGAGAATTCAGGATTTGGATGGATCTTGATGGATCTGAATGAATTTAGCATGGCGTACGTGTTGCTTCTGACTCGCCCTAATATCATTTGCTGATCCAGGCCATGTCCTGAAGACTGCGCATGGTCCGGCGCTCAAAATCTTGGATCGCATTTCTGAGATGCCGATTTCATACTTAACAAGCTCGTTCATAGACTGCGGAGAGGTGAAGGGACTGACGAACTCAAGTCATGCTATGCACCCCACTCATCGCATCTCATGGCCATCCATGGTTCGGCGTTTTTGAAACACCAAGGAATGATTGGGGTGATTGGTCTAACTGTACAGAGCCGTGTGGAAGCAGTGCCGCGGGGTCTGGGTCTCGGTGTGCGGGCTGGGATTAGTGCCCTTCCAACGACTGAGGGCGGTAGTGACTGAGTGGAGATTCCAAGTGGAGATTCCAAGTTGCTTATCAACTTATCAGTGGCTTTTGATGATTTTTGATGCTTCCAGAAGATTTTTCGCGGCACACATCAGTTCGGGCCAGTGCCATGCGAGATTCCGAGGACAAAGGTCCGCCTTCGAACCAAGTTGGGCCCCTTCAACGGAGGGGAGGCGGTGGGGACCTGGAGTGACATCCACTTGGAGTGAACTGCTTGGCCAACTTCATCTTGATGCCAAGATGTTCATGTTGGGAATTGGAATATATAATCCAGATCTGTTTGAGAGTAAACAAGATTTTTCAGATTCAATAGATATGACAATTCGGGTTGGCACTGTCGCATCTCGATAGTTTTCCAGTATTTTTTGTCGCTGACCAGGACTGCGTCGGCCCTGACAGTGACACAGCGGCTTGCAATGCTCCTGGTGGCTGCTCAGTGAACTGCTCTTGGGAGGTGACTTCCCTGAGGGAACTGCTGTCCTTGCTAAGGAATTCTAGAAAAAACAAGTAGGGATGGCACTTTGTTTTTTCACTGTACCTGTTTGTTCTGAAATATTGTCAATGGTTTCAGACTCTTGATTTCTACTTAAGTCATCTTAAGTCTTGGTTGAAGAGCCTGACTTTCTTGTTTTACGCCCTCCATCGCTGAAGCAACGAGGGCAAACCACCGCCAGGCATGGAACGAGTGGACTGCATGCTCCAGGACCTGAGTGATGGGCACACGTCGCAATGTGCCAACATTTGACAACGTTGAAACATGTTGAAACTGGCCTGCAGCGGCCTGCAGGAGCTGCCGGACGGGCACGCGTTCCAGATATCGCTTTGTGGACACAGAGGTGTGGGGATGTGCCACAAAGCCTCAAGTACAGGTGAATTCACAGTGAATTCCTGCCCAATTATGGTTGGAGAATGTTGGAGATGGTATTATGTCAAAACGGGGTGGGTTTGGAGTTTGGATCTTCCTATTCCTATTCCATCCGATTCCTACCTTCTATTTCTGTTCGCCTCTGCCTATTTCCTAGTTTCTATTTCATACAAAGCAGCTACAAATATACACGTGGCATGAAAGGTCAGACATTCCTCCAAGGATCGACCAGCCCTGCAAGGCATTTGGTCCTTTGGGCCTCAACTGCACTGGTGCACCTGTTCAGGAGGACTGCAACTGGTGCATGTGATGTGAGGTTCCATCTCTTTGCCCCGAGTTTTCCTGATGTTTAATCACAGAGAGAGAGAGAGAGAGAGAAAGAGAGAGAGAGAGAGAGAGAGAGAGAAGGGTGTGAACCGACAATGAGCCGACTTGTCATTTTGCCATGTCTAGGCCACGTTCTTATGTTTCAGAATCAATCATTTGCAACAAACTAGTCGTAAGAGGCAGCCCTGTTATAGCTCTTCAGAGTCTGCACACGATGCTGTTCCCTGTCTGATTTTGTCTGCGATTGGTACTCGTAGTCGTCGTAGTGGATGCACCTGTAGGAGCCATGTGACACCCACACTCCTTGCCCTGTCGACTCTTGTTCTGCACAACAGAGAGAGAGAGGGCTGCGCAGCAGGATTGAACGCATCTGATGTGAAGAATTCTTGCGGAAAATCCCAGTGGAATGCGGCAGAAAGGTTTTGCGTTGGACAGCTTTGGAAGAGTGTCTCCATTTTCACCGTGCGCAGTTTAGTGTTTGCATTACTTCTGCTCTTCCCCTGTGTGTGTTTAGTTGCCAAAAGAGCTTAGTTTATGATAAGTTATAAGAGGGCTACTGCCCCCTGACCGAAACACCATGCCAGTGAAGGACGGATCGTGACTGCTCTTGTCGCTGGATTTCTTTTTGACTTGTTCACTTGTTCGCTTCCTGTTACCATCTTGCTTCCTCTTCACGGCCTTGCTCTTGCATGACATGTTCTTCTGTTTCTTTCCCTTTTGTGTTGTTTGCTTTGCCGTGCTCTCCCTTTCTTTCCCATCTCTTGTCCCCTCTTCTCTGACACGCCGCCCTGGTGTCTGCAGGGGCCGGCGGAAATTGCAAGCCGTAAATGTTCCCTTGCCCTTACTATCGTCGGTCAACCCCCAAATTTCCATTCTGATCAGATCTGATCAGTGGACACCGATTGCCGAGGATTGTGACTTCGAAGACTGGAACGATTGGGGCAGTTGTTCCGTACAACCTTGTGGACCCGCCTCTTGGTTGAGCAGGACGAAAATGGCAGTTTCTCTAGTCGAATGATTCGAATGTGTTTGCGCTTTCGGCTTTTAGGTGGATCTTGTGTGTTTCCTTCTTAATCATGTATTCACCCCGCTTCGCGTGGGGTGGCCGCCCACACCGCAGGTTTATTTCGGTCCGTGAGAGGGGCTAAGGGTGGTTTTCCCCCGTGGGGGCTCCCCAAGCTAAGAAG
>Ga0126342_10005295_pt1 | contig 22444 bp, 17 predicted proteins | sample Cyp1metagenome_FD_92528 | JGI IMG/M metagenome (GOLD analysis project Ga0126342, IMG submission 92528) | Coral microbial communities from Lord Howe Island, Old Settlement Bay, Australia - Cyphastrea 1 metagenome | ecosystem: Host-associated > Invertebrates > Cnidaria > Coral ...
CAAGCTAATCCCTCCCTCCAGCCCAGAGGCTGCGGCAACAACTGGTTTCTGGAAGAACCCCCTGGTTCCATGAGGGAATGACCTCAAGCACATGTGAACTGGCCTGGCTTTCACAATATATATATATATATATGTATATACATGTGTATATATATATATATATGTACGTATATATATATGTATATATACATACATAATCTTACAATGATACAATAATGTAATATTCACTAATGAGATCACTATATCATATTCACTAATCCCATCTTGCCAAGATATGAAATCCCAGATATGAGGCGTGATGAACAGATTGGATGGGATGGGGTGATCAGCTTAGGGCAGTTTTGAGTATCCGCGGATCGGTTGTTCAACCCGAAGACCTGAAGACTTGATATGGGGATGGGTCAAAACCCTGGTACCTAGTGAACCCCAAAATAGCTGGGATTTATGGATGTTCATCCCCCTAAAAATGGTATTAATAGGTATTGATCCATAGCCATATCTCTAGGGGTCTCATACCCAACCCGATCAGCCCCCTAAAAAATGATGGGTCACTTTGATACCAACGCGACCTACGAAGTTCTGATGAAGTCTTAGGGTTTTTGGAGTTCACCCTCCACATCAGCTGGCATAGCTTTGAGCCTCATCCCTATTTGTGGAGGTTTCCATAAATGGAGGTATCCCAAAATGGCTGGCTTATTTCATGGAAAATCCCAAACAAAAATTAGGATGAGAACTGGGGGTACCCCCAGCCACTAGGAAACCTCCATATACCAGCTATTGGTGGTTAAATCATCATGTGCTGGGATTAAATCACCATTTCTTGAGGCTACGCCTCACCATGTTTTGGAGCCACGACTTTGGTATCAAAATGTATCAAACATCAATTTGTCATCCTTTATTTGGATGTGAAATCTCCATGTCTTGCTGATTTTTTATCAGTTGGCAGTGTGTCAAAACCTTGTACCCCTGGTGAACATCAAAATAGTTGGTAAATGGATGTTCATTCACCTAAAAATGGTGTTAATAGGTATTGATCCATACCCAGTTCTTCTTGAAACCACCCAACCACCCATCTCCTGCTGCATCTCCTGCCAGGCCGGCGCACTCTCGTTGGGCGGCCGGCCTATGAGATGCTGTACCTGGAAGAATCCGCAGCCGGTTTTGGAAATCTGGGGTTGATAACCCTCTGGTGATGTCCAAAACGACTTGGAATTAATGGTATAGATGGCCCATAGAAATTGATGGTTTAGATGGTTGGAAAAATGCCATTTTCCGAAACAAGTCCAGTTTGCCATGGTATAGATGGCCCATAGAAATAGATGGTTTACCGTTCTTAAAAATGGTGGATCTTTCCATGGCTCCATGTTAAATGATGGTAAAGATATAGCAATTTTTCAAGTTCAGATAGTAGCTGGCAAAAACCAGCTATAGCACTCCGACGGTGGCAAAATCTCGAAAATTTCATCAATTGAAGCTGTTCGGCATCTTGTTTGCAAGCTGTTGATATGTGCTAAATAGCTGGTAAATATCTGCTTGAAGCATGTTTCAATCCTATTTCTTGTTGTTACTCGGCAATCAATCGCGATGTTTCAATGAATCAAATCTTTGGCCTAGGAATTTCCAGCAAATCTATGGCCAAGCTCCGGTGGTTTCTAACACAAGCCATGGGAAAATGGCCTGTTTAGACCTGACTTACCTGAAAAACATGGTGATTTCCCATAGCTATCTTAAATTGTCCAAGGGTAAACAAGTTGAAAGCCTGTCAATTTCTGGTTGTTGTTTGGGGGCCAAACATATCAAACAAGTGGTCAACACCCCCTTTTTGTGATGCTTTGTCAGTAGAATCCCCATGTTTGCTTGGTCATACCTGGTTATACCATCGCTAATTTAACATAGCCATGGGAAAGTTTCCATGAAAGCAGATGGATTACCTATTAGTTCCATGAGTTCCATGGCCATTGTTCATCGTGTTCTAAGCTAAATTTAATACCAGAGGGTGTTGGGTGGTGGCAAATGGCTTAAAACAACTGGAAAAACTCTCCGTTGGTGCGAATATTACATGATGCAATTGTAGGTGGTTGGGATTGCCATCTAATGGTGAAGAGTGACACATCCAATTGCACTATGTAATATTCGATTGTTCATATTCATCCGTACATAAACTACAAAAAATCGTTATAATGGATTATTTGATGAAATAGGAAGTAAGCATTATCCCTATATCAAATTCATCATCATCATCATCAGATTACCACATTTTCTACCGTCAGCCAATGAAACATGGATATGGACAAATAAAACATTCAAACATGATTTTCACATTGATTCAATTTGCCATTTATAGGGAATTCACTTTTGATTACCGAAGGGTAAGTGGCTGTTCATTCATAGATATTATTAGCACTTGTTCCATAATAAGTAGGGATCCCCAGTTCATGTATAAATGATCATCCCCAAGATATTGATATAAAAATTCACCAGTTGCGATTCGCGGGATGGTCCTCTAGGTACACCAATCCTCAAAAAGATCGTGATAAACTGTTTTTCTACCCTCTGGTAAACTAACATAACTATGGAAAATCACCATCTGTAATAGGTAAATCATCTATAAATGCTCCATTTTCAATAGCTATGTTAGATTACCGGAGGGTATCTTTTGCGTGGTTACTATAGCATATTTCCAGCCTGTGGGGTTCTCTGCATTTTTGTTAATCATCAGTTTCCCTATGAACTGGCTAGAGTTGGGGGTATACCATATTTTGCAGACACACCCACATCATAGATTGTTGGTTACATCCCTACTATATTTCCATTGAATATGCATGATATCCCCATCATATCACATTTTTCCTCGGTTAAATACCCAATCATATCTATTATTACTGCTTATATTCCATGATACCTGTTAAATCCCTTTTACAGTAAATCCCATAAAATAGCCGCATTTCTTAGTTAAATACCCAATAAACCAGCATATCTTTGCTGGTTAAACCATCATGAAATAGTAATGTGAGTCATGTTCCAATCGAAAATCTCGAAAAAAAACGGAGTTTTCCCCATCCGCAGATGCCAGGACTGCGAGGACTCCAAGGACTCCCCAAGGCTCCCCAAGGCTCCAGGCTGCGAGCAAGACATTCCACTGTTCCGATGCCTGAATTTCACCCAAAAAAAGTACCTTAAAATGCTGGATGTCACCAATAAAAATAGAGGTTTATGGGGATTACCAAGGATTACTATCATTTTTCCAGAACAAATAATGATGGGTGATGATTCAACCAACTACAACTGATGGGTGTATACTGGGAACTACAATGAGAAAAGTGTGGAGAAAAATCACAAGAAACGTCCCATGACTTATACAAAATGATGAAATTCACCAACGAAAACAATGGTATATTTTCGAATGGAATGATAGAATGGAGTGAAAAAATGGGGGATATATTTACACATACTCTATCATATACCATATATCCATATATATCCCATCATGCCATCATATACCATATATCCCACCATATCCAACCATTACGTTTTGGTTGGGATACCCTCTGGTAATTTAACATAGCTATTGAAAATGGTGATTTATAGTGGATTTACCCATTGAAAATGGTGATTTTCCATAGTTTTTTGTGTGTTTACCAAAGGGTAATTATGGAGTCCAAAGGAGGAGAACTTGGGAAACCGGCCTTGGCTGCCGCTGCCGCATCGCGCGCCTTGCGCAGCAGCTCCGCACCGGACGCGCGCGGTTCCTCCCGACCTGCAAAAAGGAATTTCGGCCGGTTTTGAGGAGGGAAAAGGATGAAAAATGGCCATCTTCAGGATCCCAAGTATCATCATTTTTCATCATTTTCCCTCATCATTAGCTATTATGATAAAAATGATCCCAATTATCAGGAGTTGGTCAGAATAGCTATCAGTTATCAGTAGAGTCAGTGGAGGTAATGTTGACACTGTTATTGCACCGGAAAATGGCCATAAGACTTTTTTGGTGAGTTGGAAAATGGAAAAATGCCACTGGTTTTTTGAAGGTGGGCATTTCCGTCTTGAGGATAAAAAAGGCTGCCTTTTGGTTGTGAGTGGTCATATCCCCTTCTATCCCCAGGGTTCAGTTTGGCGGAAAATAATTACTTTGTGTGTGTGTGCGTGTGCCTTAAGATAGGGGATGTATATTCCAATTTTTTGCAATGTTCATGGAGAAAATGATAGCCGAAAATGAAATTCCCTTTCTCTGATTCAAAATCATTCATAAATTTAATAAAGTGATGTACCAGAATTTCAATAATAATTCATATTCAAATATGTATTCAAATATTCAAATTTCAATTATTTTGGTTCACTACTGTACCTGTTAAATGGTGGTTCATATTTCAATTATTCAAATTGATATTCAATACACCAAATAACACCAAAGAACCAGCATTTTGGCAGGTCCACAATGGAGCCCGTCATGTTGGGACCATCCCGACTTGTGCTGATATGTGTCTCTGAAAAAGAACAACTGCAACAGGCCGATTCAGTATAACACTTTGTATATATTTTTTTATCATATAATTATATATGTATATGCATCATATATACATATATATATATATACATCATATATATATATATGTATATATGATGTATATATTTATATATGTATATATGTACATGTACATGTTCATTGTGCAGTGTAGTCTTCTCCAACCCCTTAGAACTATGGACATGCAGTTTTATGCGAATATAATGGGATACAATGGATTGTAATGGGGGTAGAAAGGCGATATAATTGGGATAAGTTTTTTTCAACCAAACAATGAGTTCGAATACTACATGGTGTAGAACTAAGTGAAGCAGGGTTTATGGTGATCGAAATTGTTGGTTAAACTTCCACAAAGATATCCATGAATCTGAACAAATTACAATAATCCCCATCAAGAACATGTCTTTTTGTTCGTCAAATCCCCAGAATTCATGGTAAAGAATGCTTTTTATTGGTTGAATTCCTATTGATTTATGGTTAAAGTATCATTGTTCTTGATTAAGTCACTATTTTTTGATGGTTAAATCACTATGTTTTATGCTTATTTCAAATATGTCCCTCTGTTTCATGGTTATTTACCTCTTTTTCATGGTTAAAGTATCCTTTTTGTGTTAAAATCACTTAAATCCCCATGGTTGATGGCTTAAATAAGATCCCCAGAAACTCCAAAACACCTTTCCGCTCGTCCAGTGCTTGGGAGGCTGCACTTAGCAAGGCCTGCGACTGGACCAAGCAAAATATGGTACCCTCTGGTTATGTCAAAATAGCTATTGAAAATGGCCATTTATAGTGAGTTTTCCCATTAAAAATGGTGATTTTCCATAGTTATGTCAGGAAAAACCAGAGGGTAAATCTATGGGAGATTCAACTGAGGAAGATATGAACAACCTGATGATATCCAACTGATAGTAAATCTATGAACCAACTGATGATTACTTGGATATTCAATATCAAGATATTCAAGATCTATGAACCAACTGATGATATCCTCAGCCATCTCTCAAATTTCCCATATAAAACTATATGATACAGCCATCACCAGTTATTCAACTAGCCATCACCAGTTCATCAACTAATATTTATCAATATTAACTAAATAATTTCTCTTATAGCTACTGTTGATATACTATCTGCCATCACCAACCACTGGGAATCTGGGACATCCACCAGTTTTGTGGCGAAAAGAAAACGGCAGACCTCCTCCTCTTCTCGTCCGGCTTCCAGCCAATTGTCCTCTAAGAGTCGCCTGGGTTGAAACAAAGCCATTTGCACCCCCAGTCATCACCATTCTTATAGGCTACTTACCCTCTGGTAATTTAACATAGCTATTGAAAATGGTGATTTATAGTGGATTTACCCATAAAAAATTGTGATTTTCCATAGTTATGTTAGTTTACCAGAGGGTATAGATCATATAATAGTAGAACCATTCTCTCATTTTTGGCTGGTCAGTGGTGTTGTTCTACAGATATGACATATTTTGGTCTCTCAAGGCATCAGTCGCATCCCCATCCCAAGACATGCCAGGACTCACAAGACCTCAGCGTCACAGCAGAACGCACGTTGAGTATTGGATTTCTTGATGCTTGGGGCTTGGAGGTCTTTCATATTTGGGAGGTTGGATTACCAGCAAAAATTGTTTCTCTGCTGAAATGGTCAGGCTGGTCAGGCTTCGCACACTTCCTGCGTTTCCAGGGTCCTGTTAACACATAAATGGACGTGGAGTTTTCAAAATGTCCAACCGTGTTTTCTTCCCCGAACGAAAGAAGCAGGTTTGCACCCCAGTCATTGCAGATGTCGGTCTACATCAGATTTCGGTCATCTCCAGACATTTTCTTGATTAGTCCAGACTGTTGGCTGCTGTTGTATCCAGAGTGTTCCAAAAAATACATTCTTTATCCAGGTTTGACCCCTTGTTGCTGGTGATCTTCTCATTTTCCTGCAAATTAGCGTATAGATTCACAGGGGCAAACTGAATAAGCTTGTTTATCTATAGTTGCTAATAGAACAGCTGCAAAATAGTTTAAATTACCATATGACGCCATATAAAAAAGGACAGTAGTGATATATTGTTTCTAACAGTAGTGATGTATTGTTTCTAACAGAGCCATTGATGGTGTCAAATTCTTCCTGAACATCTTGTCCTCCCTGAAACCGAAAAATCAGCGCAGCCCGGCCAGCGGAAAGGGTGCGGTGGCTGCCACACATCGTCGCCGCGTCTGAAGCACCGAAGGGGTCGTTTCTCAATGGATCGGTTTTTTTGGGAAAATCGCCGGAAACCATCGATTTTTCCCATGAAATATGGGGGTTTTCCGGTTAAAAGTTTCCCTTAAACCAATCCATTGAAATGTTGATTGCGGCAGCAAACTTGAATTTTGAATGCTTTCACTAGAAAATCAATGGTTGACCAATAAAAAAAAGATTAACGCCTAATCAAGGAAAACGGCTTTGACCCTGAAAAGTATCGGGCCCAATGACAATCCGGAAAAGTGGCTGAGATTTCAAATTGTGGTAAATCTCATATTTCTAGGGGTCTCATCCCATCTAAAGATATGTGTGTTTGTTGTGATGGCTGTTATCCACATACATGCCCATGGAAAATCACCCATTTATAAATGATGTTCTCATCAGACCCTCCATTTATAGTGGATGTCAAAGCCAGCCGTATTGATTACCAGAGGGTAACATACTACCAGAATCGTCATTGTTGGGTCCAGAGACCAATATGTATCCATATGTATGTATAATTTCTGAATTATAATTATCATGGTATATACCAAGCCCAATGTAGATCTATCATTCACACGCCATGTAGGAAAAGCAGATAATGGACTGATTCACAAGCCATGTAGAAAACCATTCGGACCCATGCAACAATCCCAACGTTGGGACATCGGTCCTGGGTGAGGACCATCAGTTCTTGCGAGGTCCAGTTTTTGGCAGGACCTGGCGTCGGTTTTTGTAACCTGTTGAGAGACACATGTCTGACCTGATCTAATATGATGTTTTTCTAGTTTATGTCTGTCTGAATTCGAATTCCTTAGATGTAGCTGCTATTCAAACAAACCTTAGATATCTTCGATGTAGCTGCTAAAAGGCACCATTGAAATAACCATGTTTTATGGGGCTTCCCCGGTCCCAGCTCCGAAAAACATCCAACATGCAGCTCTCAGCGCCCACTGCCCTGCACCTGTGCTACTCTGCAAGTCCTACGCTGAGAGGGCATGAGTCAAACATTCGAAGTTCATTGGGTAAACCTTCCAGTATTCATTTCTTCATATGTTTGACAAAACTGTAGATGTAATGGGGCCTTGAGTCCCAGGAAACATTGGCTGCAACCTTTTGCTTGGATTTCAACACCCAAAAACAACCTGAAGCAACTCTCATTATCCCAGAAGGGATAAAGAACATGTTAAAAAAGCGTTTGGTTGGACACCTTCGCTCCATTTCAGGATATCTTCGAACGTATACAGTAAACTTCTCAAATTACCCTAAACTTCTCAAATTACCCTCTGGATGCTCCCAACTCAGCAGCTTTATATAGGTGTCTCACCAGACCTCATGCCACACAATCAAAGAACGTATTCTGCAAAAAAGAGAAATGTCGATCAAAATCCAATTTGTCTCCCTTCAAATCCCCAAAATTCAGTGGGTATAGTAGCCCTATGTTCGAAGGTAAACCTCCCATTATCAGCCACCATTACCCAATGAAAACATGTAAAAACAATATGTATCCTTCGGCAGAGTCACGTAGACACGGAAAATCCACCATTTGTAGTTGATTAAATCAAATTGTGTCCCATCAAATGTCACTGTTTGTCATGACATATCCCCATTTGTGTTGGTTAGATTAGATACGTAGCTACGTAGCTTTTCCGAAGACTACTTGACTCTTGAGTCATTGTCAGGAGATATCCAGTAGAATTCCACAAAGAAAACACCCATACAATCCCGTTGAATCTCAATGTATGTTGATTTTCTCAGGTATCTGTACAGCGTCTATATATCCCATGAAATCCCCATCGAATCCCGTGAAATCACCCACAAAATCCCACCATTCAATCCCATAAAAAATCCACTCAAATCGCCATTGAAATCGCCATGAAAAAATCACCATCACCATGAAATCACCATGAAATCACCATGAAATCACCATGAAATCACCATGAAATCACCATGAAATCACCATGAAATCACCATGAAATCACCATGAAATCACCATGAAACCCTTCTCTGGAGACCAACTCCATGTGAACTCTGCGAGGCTCCAGGTTTGCAAACGAGGCCCAGAAGTGACGGATCTGCTCCGCTCCCAGAGCCTGAAAAAAGCATTGGGAACATCTGGAAATCATCGCTTTTTACCAATGAAATACAGGTTATATTCTTCAATGGGATGATATTATGGACTCCTGAATGGATAAATCGGAGAATCTATAGGTGAAAATATAGGCTTTTTCCATTTATAAACCATAGTTATAACCATAGGTGGTTCAGCCGTTTGGATCTAAAAAGTGATAAGCCACTGGGACGAAACCGATCACCAGGGTGTCACGTTGAAAAAAAACACTTAAAGGATTCGTAGAGGACGATTATTAATGGGAAACGGAAAACATCTAAGAACGACCATCCTTTGTTCGACACGTCGAAAGGCATCTTTTCAGGGGTATTTGAGGCGAAAATCGGAAATCATGGTTTTTTTTCAACCATGAAATACTGGGTTTTCCAGTCTTCATGTTCCCTTCAGCCAATTCTAGGAGTATTTGGATGTCTATGTGGATACTATTGGGATGAATCATGGAGAAGGGAATGAATGATAGGGAATCGTGGACTCTTAGGATCACGGACCATTTGATAGAATAATGGCTTACAGATGCTTACAGTTATATATTATCTGGTTGGTGGTTTGAACCCCTCTGAAAAATATGAGTCAGTTGGGATTATTATTACATATATGGAAAAATAAAAAATGTTCCAAACCAGCAACCAGTTATATTAACTATAAGTGGCTAGTATGATGATGTTAAACGTTGATTTTCGAATTTTTCGATGACAAAACCATGGCGTTTTTATTCTCTGCGTTGATTTTGGATGTCACAGATGAGAGAAGATCCGTTGAACTCCACTGCTCAACTCAACAGGGCAGAAAAAAAGTGTGTGGTCTATTTCCGCTGACAGCCAGAACACGTGGCCATGAAAGGAATGGAACACCAATTAGACTTCCCAGACCCTGCATCAGTGCTCTTTCTTAGTGCTTCAAAATCAGTTAAAACAATCAAACAATCAATCAAACAATCAAACAGAAAGTCGCCCAACCTCTCAGCTAGAAACCCATCAGTTTCTCTCCGCTAAAATCCTTCAAATCTATCAAATAGAACCCAGTAGCTATTATTTGACAAGTTGTTAAAACCTACCATACCATATTTTGGGGCTACAGAAACATCCATAAATCCCAGCTATATCGCGGTGAACAGCGGAGAACCATGGCGAACTGACCCAGTCAATGATGCCGTCGTGCCATCGGTGGTTTGTGTTAGAATTGGCTGCCCAAAAAAAATGGATCGTTGAATCATGGTTCAAATCATGGTTCAAATCATTTGAATGGATAATTAGATATAATTAGTGTTTTGTGATTTGAATCATGGTTCATCATTTTCCCATTCAAATCACCAATGATTCAATGATCGATATCGGGATCTCCCCCATTTGATCCCATTTTCAGACACACAAAAGGCGATCCGGCGATCGATACACGGCCCGTTTCGTCGCGTTTTTCGCCAGCTTTGCTTTGCGCATGATCCAAATGAGGTTCGTGGCCCCGGCTTGCGCCCGCGCAATGCGCAGGTCGATGGGGTTCTCGTAGCCAAACTGCAGATTGTGCTGCTCCACGAAGCGATCCACATCCTACAGGGAGGGAGGGAAGAAGGGGAAAAGACCCAAAAAACACATCAGAAAACCATCACCAGGTCTTTTCCCAATTCTTATTTCACAAAAAAGCTGGGCTATTCATCAGGTCAACATCATGACTCACATCCCTCAAAGAACTGGCCCGAACTGCTCCTTCTTCACAGCTGGCCAACCATAGTCATCTCCAAAGAGAATACCTCCAGGCTCCAGCAAGTTGAAGTACAGCGAGAGTTCCTAGGAACAGAATCCAACATGGCTGCCTTGGTGACCCCACTCGACCCCCGGGCGAAGTCAACTGGGCCAGTACCATGGATAAACACAGTGTGACACAAAAAGATCTTGGAACTGCAAGATAGTCTACTTAGTCTACTTATAATTTGGAACTTAAGCTCAAAATAGCTCCCCTTTTTTGACATCACTTAGGTGCGTCCGGAAAATGTGTGGATAAAACCAACAAAAAACCAACACAAGAACGGTTTATCAAGGGTTTGTCAGTTCAAAAACCTCATTTTTCACCAGGAAAAAACAAACCCATTTGGATCCGATACATCGAAAAGTAAGATTTCCGCTATCCAGGGGGAAAAACATGTGGCTTGTTAAAATGACTAGTCAAAGAGGTAACATGACTCCCGTTTGTTGCGTTAGTGGCTATGATTTACTTCAAAAAAGGCTTAGAGCAACACTGCATAGGCAAAACAAGATGGGGGATAACCATTGGCATTCCCCCCCATTCCTCCCCCAGTCGAGGTACCAGGTAGGTTTCGTCCAACTCATGCGCAGAATCCAAGAAAATCCTGGGATGATCGGAGGTCGTTTCAAGCTGAAAATGTGTCAAAATCAGCAGGAACAAAAAAAACTTTATATGGTTTAACAGGGATAATAGCTGGATAATGTTTGATAATAATTGATAATGACTGATACTAATTGATAATCTCCCGAAATAGAGACTATCATGTGGTTGGGCACTCTCTTCGTAGCTCCCAACGGCTCCTTTTTGTTGGGATGGATGTCTAGAACTCCGAACCGCTCCCTAAGCAGAAAAAATGATACCCCAGGATATCTCCAAGTTGGAAATTTGACAATCGGCCTGGATTGGGATCAGGACTCCATGGTTTGGATCTTTCGTTTCACTGGTCGGAATCATCGGGAGTGGTGCAACACCATCTCATCCGATGATCCGATAGAGATGGCAGCCAGAATGGTTCTCAAAATGGATCAAAAGCTAAGCTTCATTCATCCTGTTGAGTTGAAAAGTCAAGGTGCTACTTCATCATGGGTCGATAATTTTAATCACAAGAAATCACCTGCTTGCTCAGGATTAGGCTACGAAACTTGCTCCTTGAAACCTCATATGAAATAGCAGAGCCATCTGGTCACTCTTGCTCTCAGACTTTCGGTTGGTACCCTCCTCCCCTCAACCATGGTGATGGGCAATGGGAAATCCCCATTGTTTATAAGAAAAGCATCTTAGAAAATATCATTGGGGGATGCCCAAAACCATGGGTTTTTCATGCTAAAATATTCTAAAATACTCAAATGACTTGGATGATCTTGAGATGCCCTGACTTTGGAAACCCCCTGACTTTGCATTGCCACAGTGGATCAATCCCACGTTCACATCGAAAACCACGTCACAAATCTGGCGCAAAGCCTTTCTGCACCAGCCAGCGGGCTCCCACAGTGGAAGTTGCCTCCAACTTTTCGCCCAGTTCGAAAAGTGTGACATGCGCAGTTTTTTACGCAACAGACGGGGGGTTCTTGAAATGAGGGATCCTCAAAACCACACCATGTCAAGGCTAAAACAGTCATCCATTTTCCTCCTGGATGATAACTGGTTCCCCATGACTTTGCAAACCTCCACATGTCGTTGTCCAGATCATCAAGAATTCCTGGCATCCTCAAGCAATCCCGGGCAGTCCAGGCCTGAAATGGCAGGATGTGGTGTTTCGAGACCTGCACATATCATGCGACACTGAAAGGAAACCTGTGACAGGACCCATGTTTTTACCAGGCGCTTCCACTCAGAATTCCGCTCTGTCATGCCCTGCAAACACTGAATCAAAGGGACATACCCTCTGGTAAACTAACATAACCATGGAAAATCACCATCTTTAATGGGTAAATCAACTATAAATGGCAATTTTCAATAGCTATGTTAAATTACCGGAGGGTATGTTTTTTTCGGCCGCACACTGCGATTCACGGCAAACTGCACGTTGGCCATGAACTGATCGAAGACGGTCATGCGGCCATCGATGATGTTCCTGGCGTTTTTTTGGGGGTCATCCCGTCCCACGATGATCCCCGAGGTGGCAGCATGCTGAACACCGGTTGTTACTGTTGGATATCACAACCATGGTCCAATGGTACAACCAAAGACAGAGGCAACTAGTTTGGTCAGAGACAGGGATCAGACATCCCCACCTGGGGACTGGAGAATTGGGGTATCGAAAAATGTCTCGAATCTGCAGTGTCCTCTGCTCCAAATTTTGACCCATTTTGACCCAGGGAACATGTCCGCCCACTGATCCTCTGGCTGAATTATGCTGAGAAATCAGGCCATTTGTCTGTTCAAAACCCGCAACGTCACCACTTCATACTGACTGGTAATATGATTTCCCAGTTCATGGATGATTCATAAATTTTGTGATACTCCCCAATATATTGGATCGAACTCCATATAATTATAGGGGTTACAACCCTGGTTACCGGAGGGTATATCCATTTCTAACCACAGCTGCACCCAGAAGTAGATCAATAGTATCTCGCAACCAGGAACTTCACCCTGCCCACAGCCAGGGGACACCCAGCCGCCGACACTTTGGTCTTGTTGATAGCCTGAAATTTTGCAGATGGCAGATAGCCAACGAACATCCCCAATCGATTCTCAAGATGCTGGATTAATTGAAGGTAACTCAAACAAGTAAATAAAGAATCCTTAAAAAGAACGTTCAAAAAAAAACGTAAAAAAAAACCCACACAATTCTGGATATAAAAATGGATCATTTACCAATTGAAAAATGCCGAAAATGGATATTTACCGATTGAAAAATGCCAAGGAACTCGCCCACATGTTGGTATCTCCGGTGAATGGATCAATGCAAAGGATGGGCACCTGCGATCGCCAGCGATAGTTTTGGCTTGAGACTAACCAGGATTCTAAACTCTGTATGTATTATATATATAGTATAGAATTTATTGTTATATGTATTGATATATATTGTTATTTATTGTTGTCCTCAAAAAGATAGACACAGAAATAATCACCCATTGGATAGCAGGTTTCACGATGGGTTTGTCCCAAGATGGGGTATCCCCTATAAAATCCCGTAGAACAACTACAATAGATTACAATGTTCGCTATTAAAGAGGGACAACCCCACATGACCAACTCGTTTCCAAGGCTGGCCACGCGGCTATTCCTTCCAGGGATAGTTGGGCCGAAATCTGTCTTCTGGAGTCATCAAAATTGGTACCAAAAGCAAGTTGGAAACATCATCTATTGGACCAACAATTCTGGGTAACCACCACAGAAATGGCCATTGTTTGATGGGAAATTCATGTTCTGAACTCTAAGCCATCAATGTGTGTTTCTTTAAAAGAAACACCAACCAACAACACACTTAAGCAAAATCAGATGTTTAAGACTTTAGGGATTTTCATCCAAATTGGGGGGAATCTTCTATATATATATATATATATCAACAGATGTTGATCAAAAGTGGTGGGGGTTGATTTTTAAAAAAAAATCAACTCATAAACATCAACTATATGATACATTTATCAACTATATATATATATATACATTTATCAACCATATATATATATATACATTTATCAACCATATATATATACATTTATCAACTATATATATATACCAAGCTTCTCCTGGCCACTTTCCCACTTGGCTCTAAAACTTGCGGCCTCGGTCATCTGCAGCTTATCCAAGACCGTGGCCATCTGAATGGCCGAGTGTCCATGGAGCGAGCCCACCTCCACGATGAAGCGCGGCATGCCCTCCATGTGCAAAATGTCCTCCGGGATGGGATTTCATGAGGAATTTTTAATGGTTATGACTGTCATGGTTATTTTGCCGCTTTAAGGGGACGAATCAATGGGTAAGATCCAGATTCATGGGAATATGGATTATTCTTTGGTAATTTGTCAGAGTTTGCTTTTGAAATTGGCCCATTTTCCCATTTTGTTCGTTGATTTACCGGAAAAAAGATGGTGATTTTCCATAGCAAACTGCTAGTTTACCAGATGGTAACTGTAACCGCTGGGAACCAATCATGATGTGGATATTGAAATGTGGAAGATACCCAGTTGTAGCCTTATAGCTTGTCATGATCCGGCTACTAACCAAGGCACTTGAAATCCTCAGTGGCAAATGTACATATATATATATATACACATAGCTCCGCGGTGATATCCGTTAAGTCATCCAATCATCTGTGGGACCAGTATAGCTTCTTCTCCAATTACTATTTAATTGGGATGATTACGGACAGCCAGGACTTCTCTAGCGAAGTTTGAGTTTTCTTGGCAATCAGAAAGCTTGGGAATGACTCCATGACCTGTAATCTACTAAAACTTCCAAGACAAACATGGAAAAACATGGGAATGGCTTCTGGCATTTTTTTGCGAAATCAACGTGCATGAGCCCAACACCTTTATGGATGTCTCCAACCTTAATGATGTGTTTAGAATATCTTATGTTTTCATATGTTGTGGATGCATATGGCTATTTCAGCTGAATATGCTAGCATCTTCTACCAATGAAGGACTGCTTCCTCTACTGGGAAATATAATGTATTTGGGCAGAAAACCTTTACCCCAAAAAACATGCGAATGAATAAACAAAACGAAGAAGTAACAAACTGAAAGACAAAGCAGTTCTGGCGTTTCGGTGCCCGTTGGAACCACGGTGCCCCAGAACCACGGCCGCTCCAAAATTTCTGTGAAGAACTCCGGAAGGAGATTGGAGTGAGGATAGTTCTTGAAGTTTGGCCGTATGTCATACCTGCCATGGGATCCCAGGATCCGAAAGTCCGATCCAAACTTCCACCCGTGATTTGGCGAATGCCATGCCACGGAAAGAAAGTGATGGATTGGGGTTTCACCATGAGACCAGTTGCATTGGACCACTTCAGATGGCTATTCCCATGAAATCACCCTGAAATCCAACTAGATCATAGCATTTGACCCATCAGTTTCTTGGTTAAACCACAATGTTCGTTGCTGAATCCATGTGTCCGTAGTCTTTCTGACCCTAAAATCAACTTGCCATCTCTAAGAATCCCTGAATTTTGCTCAGCTCCTGTAACTTATACCCCAAATCCACTGCTTGACCATCATTTTCCCCATGAAATTTCATAACTAGTAAAAACCCTCCTCAGCCATAAGCCCAAATCCTGGAAATATGCAATTTATCATGTTTTTCTGATTTATGTCTGATTCAAACACGCGCCTCAGAAAAATTTCAGAAAAAACATTGCAAAAAATAAGAAACAAATCTGGCAATGTTGTTTTCTGAAGTGTTTCTGAAATATCTCTGAAACAAATCTGCTTTTGGAGAAAACGGACACGTTTTGGCAAGGAAAAGGACGAAAAAGGAGGAAAGCATTGGCAAAATGTGTTATATCTTTCTTAAAAACCTTGGGGAGCAGCCCCGGCAGCCTTGAAATCAACGATTCCCCGTAACTACCTATGAAATTCTTAATTTGTTCTGACTTTTTTCTCAAAATGTTCTGAATTAAATATGTCTGCAAAAATCTGATTTTGGAGAAAACCTTCACTGTTTCCACATTCTGAAACATTGCTGCAGGTATGACTGTCAACACAACAAGAAAACATGATCGTGGTATCACATTGCTGGGTACATCCAAGTCAAAAGGTAGGGGTCCAGAAATAGTTCAGAAAATAATGAGAAATATGTCAGAAACATTTCAAGAATATTTCAGACCCAGAATCAAACCAATTTGGGGTGTGAGAAAGAAATAGAAATGAATCAGAAATGAATTATTCTAGATATCTTCACTTTAGGCTGGATTTCACTCAGGCTGCTTTTCGGAAGGTTCCCCGGTTCCCCTGTTCGGTCCCCCATTTTCACCCCCGGGGCCACGGGTTGGAAAAGTTTTGCACCACATGGTGTATGTCAGGATCTTTGGCGAAGAGTTCCAAGTGCAACTCCTGGTTCCCCGTGACGCACCGGAGCTGCGGCCCCCGGACAGGTTCTTTTTTTCGGGAAATTTCGGGACAGTTGGATTGGATTGAATTTTCAATGGGATTTTTCCAATGTTTTTTCCAATGGGATTTACCGGGACATGGTGTGTTGAAAGGTGTTTTTCAATGGGAGTCCATAGGGGATTCTATCGGATTTCATGGGAATTTGAACCGTAAGCATCACTGATTTCACCAAATTTGGGGTGTCCCACCTCGCTGGTGCTGGCTGGGACCTCGCTGGTCAATGTTGATATTTGAATGAATCCAACTGCTGGGAAATAGATATAGAAAAGTCTGGGGCCATCTTTGCTATTAAATCTTCACAACTTTTCCTTGTTTTGAAAAATTTTGGTGTGAAATATATATGGAATTTCTGAGCTTTTCCCAACTGCTCATGGAAGATTCATCTTGCTTGCCTGGTTTTTGGGAGGTTCCCCACACTCAAAGAATGCTTCGAATTGGGGAGATGTGACAAAAGATTTTCTGGCACTGGGTTTGGATGGATTGATCGAAGGGAACAAAGAGGTTGAATCCCCTCCGATGATCAAACACGGCAACAATCATTAAAGGCTCCAGCTATAGTTCGGGGATTTCCCAGCTAGCCATGTTTGATTACTGGAGGGTACATCGGAAGATTGGATTTTCTGTAAACTTCTTCCTTCAAAAAATGGGGGAATCCAATTTTCGTCCAACATGAATAAGATCACATCAAAATTAGATTCCAAAATGAATAATTGTTCCAACAATATTCCAACATGTTTGTTTGGAGGGTATCTAATATTGAGTGAAAAAAAATGTTGGTTTGCACCAGTGTGTCATCCTAGTTTTTACATCCCGAATATGGAGACGAAGGCTTCCTACGCTTGAATGTCAGATTAGATTCTGTAAGATCATCAGTGCGGGTGTGCCAAGCAGAGTAGTAGCTATTTACCAGCTCTGTTAGTGATCTAGTGATCCTGAAATTAGAACAAGGCATCCACTTCCTGCTTACTTTGGTCTTTACATGTCTTTACCACTTACAGACCTCAAATATATGTGTTGAGTCACTTGGGTATTCCCATAACCTCTTCCAGCTGGTGACCCTGTTTTTGGACCCCGCTGGTCCACAGCGTCCAATACCTATAACCAACAAGAATGGGCATCATGGACCTGCGAATACGACTTGGAATTCCATAAAGTCGTCATGGCTATTTTCTGTTTTTTGCAGTTGAAAACTCAGTTTCTGGGTCAAAACCATTGCAAATAATAGTTGGTTTGCAAGGAACCAATGTTGAAACCCACTTCAACCGCGATTCCATGAATTTAATGTGTTGTAGTATGGTCTATCCTATTGGAAAATTGGCTGCCCATTAATTGGGGGGACCATACCCTATTCTCAGACACACACTCACACATTCCCCACATTACCCATAATTGCTGCTTGTCCCATTGTGTTAAATCCAATTAAATCTCCACGAAATCTCCATCAAAAAGCTTCTCTTGGTACTGATGGTATGATCTGCTCCTTGAAACTGGGTTGCACTGCCACTGCTGGCGGCAGCAGCGCCAGCCATGGCCACATGGCAAGAGTTGGCACTGACCCAGGGGTACCAATGTGCCCACTATGTTTGTCATGTGCTGTATATTTAAGCATCCATTTTCGGTGCTACATGGTTGCTAATTTTCAGCCATTCCTATTAGGCATCCCATAGATGACAGGGGCAACCAAGTGGCAGCAGAGGCCCCGGATCTGGTGATGTTTGTCTTTGGATCCAATTTGGAACAGGTTTATTGGATGGAAATATGCCCAAATGTTGCCATGTGGGCCTCACAATTGCAAACATACATATTTTGGCCTACACAAATATTGCAAACTGGACCTTGCAGTTCTTTTATTCTTTGGGGTGCGCCAAAAAATACTGAGCGCGCCCATACTCCTTTTTACTTGCAGATTTGCAAGCTCTAGGCCGCAACGCTGGAAGGCTGCCAATGGGAGAGGGATGGAGTCGGTATTTGTGGATCAATGGATTCAAAGCAAAAAAACATCATAGCAACCATGGGTTCCACCATCTATGTGAAAGCTTTCCCAAAAATCCCGTTTTTGGCCTGTTTGGGGATCCAGACCTCAACCATCATAGCAACCATCTTGTGGTTTTCGCAGGCTTATTCTCCAGTTTTCATGGTGACTAATCATATATTAGTTTTCAATGGTTTGATATGGTTTTCCTATCCTTTTACAAATATATTTGCTGATTTTTGCTTCATATAGTTTTACTGATTTAAATAGATGATGTAGATATCGATGTATATTTACATATACATAAATGTATATGATGGTTTATTCTCCAGTTTTAAGGTCATTACTTTATGATGACTATAAACTGAACCACCACGGTTTCGCAGGCCCAGCGGCCCAGCCCTTTCAAGCCTCGATATGATCCGGCCGGTAGAGACCTCGTAGAGCAGCAGGTATATGTATATTACCATATGTATGTCATATAATGTTGTAACCATGTTTATATATACATATATATATATATATTATATATATAATATGTATATATATATACAATACATATATATATATATACGTCAGATTTAAAAATATGAAATTCAGAATCGAGGTCGTGATTTGAACAAAAGTGTGATCCCGGTCATGGCCTCCAAGTAGCTCAGGTAAACGTTCCAAGCGCCCCCCCGGCAGAGCTACTCTTGCCTCGTGACTCGTGGATTTTTTCTGGCAGGGAAGCATCCAAACCAACAGGCATGGACAGGTCGGACAGGAGACATGAATGATTTTCATCATTGATATGAGTGGCCTTAAACTACTTCCGATTCCATGTTCTCCTATTTTGGCTGCCTAATTCCTCATTTGATGAGTCAAAACCTGCAAAAGGAGGGCCTCCTAGGGTTCCACGCAAAACATACAGTCATGTAAAAGCCATCAAAAAAGAAGAACTACTCTTCATTTCTGCATCAAAAGAAAAATCATAAATCAAATTGCTGGATCTATAGCAAATTACTTCGCCATTTGGGGGTTTCCCTAATCATGGGGATACCGATACCCATTTTTGGCTAGAGCTTCACCTCCCTTTCCATGGGCCGAAATGCGCCGCTTGAGGCTGACTTGGCCTGGCGATTCCCAAGCAAGTCTCAAATTTAGCCGCAAAGCCAGATGCTGATGCTGGAGACATTCATGGCAGTATGGGGAAAATGAGCAACGTTTCTATTGGAAACAGTTTTTTGATGTGTTTTTTGAACAGTCCGGAAGTTGTTTTCGGGAAAATTCAGGGATCCAAGCGTGCTGGCCATTGATTCCAAACATTTTGAAGGAGGAAGCCCCAATAATTACCAGTAGTGCCACACAAGGCGTTGGCGGAAGTTTCAAAAACAGGAAACCTATAGGAGAGGTTGGTTGCTGCGAATCACGGATGGCAGAGCGAATCCACTGATGGACCGAAGGTGGTTGAAGTTGTGTTTTTTGGAGTGGTTGCAATGGTTGCAGTGGTCACCTCACACACAACTGCTGGATGTAGTGTGGTGGAGTGCAGTTGTAGGTGTAGTTGTAGTTTGATGTAGTGGAGTTGTAGTTGTAATTTGTTGTAATGTGTAATAAGTGTAGTGTAGTTGCAGTTGTAGTTGTAGTTGTGGTGTGGTGTAATTTGTGTGGTGTATTGTAGTGTGCTGTAGTGTTGTGTACTGTAGTGTGGTATAGTGTAGTGTAGTCTAGTGTAGTGTAGTGTAAGGTAGTGTAGTTGTAGCTGTAGTGTGGTGTAGTGTAATTAGTGCAGTGTCGTGTAGTGCAATGTAGCGGTAGTTAAAATTGTATACAGCGGCAGTTGTAGTTGTAGCTGTAGCGTAATGTAATGTAATTAGTGTAGTGTAGTGTTGTGTTGTGTGATGTAGTGTAGTTGCAGTTGCATTTGTATTTGTGGTTGTAGCGTACTGCAGTGTAATTAGCGCAGTGTAGTGTAATGTGGTGTAGTTGATATTGTTGTTGTAGCTGTGGTAGCTGTTGTTGTTGTTGTAGTTGTAGCGTAGTTAGTGTAGTGTAGTGTAATTAGATGCAATTAGTGTAGTGTATTGTAATTAGTGTAGTGTAATGTAGCGTAGTTTACTTGTATTTGTAGTTGTGGTAGTAGTTGTAGTCGTCGTCGTAGTCGTCGTCGTCATAGTAGTAGCGTAGTGTAGTGTAGTGGTAGTTGTAGTTGTAGCTGTAGTTGTAGTTGTAGTTGTCTATCTATTTATCTGTCTATCCGCAATCTGCAAGATTGAAAACGAAGCAATTCTGCGAGACTTCTTCAACTTTTGAACTTGATAACGTCAAAAACGATGCAATTCTGCGAGACTTCCTTCAATAATGGAAGTTGAATGCAGGACGGCCTCGTACCAATGCCTTTTGCAATTTTTCCAGCCCATGTCTCTGAAGTATTGCGCCTGCCACGAAAAAGTGATGCCAGGTCATACAAAGTGCTGCACCTGTCACACAAAATCATCTTTCCGAAACTGAAGATCTGATGCTCCAAAATGCAACTCCTCTCAGGAAATCAGCGCCCTGACCTCCTAACATCTCTGATGAACATGTCTCTCGTACTGCGCCTGCCACGGAAAATGCATCTTTCCAGATCCTTTTCAAATGTCCCACGCCTGCCATCGTTTTTGGAGATGCTAGAAAACCCTCACGTTTTGCTCACTTCTGACAAGGTGCACAATCCCTTGCGCCAGCCACGCAAAACCACATCTGAACGTCCAAAAGTGCTCCGAGCCCATCAGTTTTTAACACTTTTGACTTCGAAATGTGCTTTGCGCCACAACGGCGTGCACTTTTTCGACAGCTCAACTTCCAAAAGTGCTCCGACCCTGGTGTGTTTTGCACATTTTGACTTGGAAAGGTGCTTCGCGTCACAACAACCTGCAACTTTTCATCTCTCATCTGGCCAGATGGCTCCGCACCCGCCGCTTTAGCGAGCCTACTTTTCGACCCTGCGGAGCCACAAATCATTGGAAAAACACAGTGTTTCGCGACTTTGCTACCTTTTCGTGCACCTGGATCTTCTTTCTTCTGAGACTTTCTCTTTCTTGATCTTCTCTCTTCTGCTCTTTTCTTCTGTGACTCTTCCCACCTCTGCTTTTCCATCTGTCCATATTGTAGGAAGTTTGACTTCTAAACTTCCTTCGATCATTGTCACAACCTAAGGATCCAGAGTTTAAATCAACCCATTGATGAGGAAGGAAAACGAATTGGTCAATACCTCACAGGAACCATGAGTTGAATGAAGCTTCAGCTATCAGCAGCTATACCAGAGCTATTTTGGTGCAAAGACCAGGGAATTGCAAGGTGAAGTGAACCATTTCCGGAGCGGCACAATCGTTGCCTCGGAAACCTGCGCGCTGCGCGAAGCCCAGTTTGATATTGGTCCAATTCTTGAGGATTGCTTACCCCAATAGTGATCTGCTCATCCCGGATGACATTCGATGTCCCGGATTTCCATAGGTCCAAACACTACAGTTGTCCGCCTTTCCATCATATCCAACACTATCAGGCTCACAGAAAGGAATTTAGAAATCGTTGAATTCACCCAAAACTTTAAATCACAACGCATCCCTAGCGGAGAATCTCATATAGAAACCAAACATGGCTGGAAAATCCACCATTTCGTGTGATGTTTTTCTTATCTAAAGTACGAGTGACTACCGTAGATGGACGAAATATTCAAACCTTTGCTATCCGACACAACCCCCTTGCCCCCAAAGTTCAATGTTAATGTAGTTTGAGGTGCATGGGCCCCAGTGGACGAAAGAATTCAAACCCCC
>Ga0126342_10005296_pt1 | contig 22443 bp, 15 predicted proteins | sample Cyp1metagenome_FD_92528 | JGI IMG/M metagenome (GOLD analysis project Ga0126342, IMG submission 92528) | Coral microbial communities from Lord Howe Island, Old Settlement Bay, Australia - Cyphastrea 1 metagenome | ecosystem: Host-associated > Invertebrates > Cnidaria > Coral ...
CCTTGCGAAGGCAAGGGCAATTCTTTGTGTGCTCACTGAAAGCCTGAAATACTGAAGACATGGAGTTTTTTCCGGACCAGTGAGCAAAGATTCTCTTCACAGTGCTCCTAGAGACATGAAATCGTGCCGAGGTTTTGCCTCTTTGGTTCATCCCAAAAGGTGCTTCGCAAAAGCTTCATCCCGACTTGGCAGCGTCGTGTCTCTCTCAGCGCTGAAAGCTAACCAGTTTTGGGCCGTGCAGAGCTTGTTGCTCTTAAAGACACACAGCTTTGCACTTTGGCCGCTGAAAAAGGTCTGTTTTGTCACCTGATGCTCAATGCGCTACGGAGAGAGAGAAAGTTTGGGTTTATACAGAAATGATCTTGATTTGTCAGATACTAAAATGCATGTTACACATGTATACTATTTTATGCCGTTCAGAGTGCCGGAAAACAGGCCATAACCTGCCAGATCTCGCCATTTCCTGGTCGATGGAAAGTTCGAAACACCGGAAACACCGTCGCCCGAAGTGGCGGAAACTGAACGAGGATCTGCCCTGGCCGCGTCGCATTGTCGCAGCGACGAAATCGGCCAGTTTTGAAATTTCCGTTTTGTTAACGGCCGCGGCTTGGCGTCGGGGGAGGGTAAAACTTGGCCCTGTGGCCCCTGGTTTTGAGTGTCAGCGCAGCCATTTCGCTGACAGTTGGGCATTGGGAAACCGGATCCATTGATCTGATGGGAACCTCTGGAGCTTCTGGGAAAAGGTAACCGGTAACCGCAATGATGGAGGTGTTTGGGGGCCAAATGTTGGTGAGTCTATGATAAGCGAAAGTATCATGGTTTAAGGGCCCTCACGATTTTTGGACAGCAGACCTTTAAGAGGTTGCTTTCGACCTCGACCCCAACTACTTGGCTCTTAAACATGCTGACGTAAAATGCCAGGACAGAATGCCCAACTGGCACACAATAGCATCCCTATGGGGATGGCTGTCGCAAAGAAGTGACACTTGGGGGTTTGGTCGTTTGGTTGGTCTAGAAAGTGCAAGTGAAGTGGTAGACAACTGCAGCAGTTGGGAGCCGTGGGTGATGTTATCTCTTCGCTCATCCAGCATTGGGAGTATGGAAATGATCAAGATAGCGAAGAGGGGTTGCGGGCCCCAAATTCGTGTACCGCAAAGAACGCACCTTGTATGAGCTGTTTACAAGATAGACAATGCTGCTGTAAAACCATGGCAAACATTGATAGATTTGTCCAAGATGTCCAAGACATTGTCACAGAATCTACTGTAGATCGGATGGAATGAGCCTAGATATAGAGCCCAACGTTGGGTTCCGAAGGCCACGTCAGCCCTATCATCCTGCCATGGAAAAGGTCCTTAAAGATCCTTAAAGGAGATAAGTGCTACAGAATCCATCAGCACAAGGGTGATCTTGAAGGCTCAACCAAGGCCCATTTGACCCATGAAGTCACACATTTCTTTTGCGACAGGCGCAAAAGCCGCTGGTTATCCGTAGGATTTGCAGGTGACTCCCTGCAATCTCTGCGACTGCAAACACGTCCCAGCGATTTAAAGATCACTCACTCACGAAAACGTGAGCGCGAGGCGCGAGCGTGGGAAGTCAAAAGAGGCTCGTCGAATTCTGAGGGGGCTGCCTCGTGTCTCCAGCAGAATCAGCAGATATCTCTGACATGGATCGTGGCAACTTGACCTCCTGACCTGAGAGGGCCTGCCTCGTGCCTCCAGATTCAGCCGGTATCACATGTTTGGATCAAGCCGCACACAAACCTCATGGAGACATGAGCCGCAAGAAAGATGAGCTGCAGGGGAATTTTTGCCACACAAATCCGTTCATTTCTTCTGATTCCTTCAAACCTCAGCATACCTCAGCCAATTTTTCAGAGGCCATGGCACTTTTTCCGGTGACTCGTGACCTTGGCCCAGTGCTGCTGCTGGCGCTGACCGCGTTTCTCTGGAAGAAGCATTTCTATATGCGCGGCTTGACCTACCGAAGAACGGTGGTCCCAGTGGCCCGCGAACGCCTACTGAAATCCATCTTCTACCTGGGATTTCTGGGTACTTTGGATACTGTCCTCCGCCGTTCCGGCCAAGTGCTCTCAACAATTTTGCCCAAAGCCCTAGCTCAGCTGTTGCCCTCCGAAATGGTGGGCTTCCTGTTGCGCCTTTGTTTGTTGCACCTGCCTTGGGCCCTTTGGGCCTACCGCGGTCCCTTGAGTGAGAAGGGCTCCACCCGTGATGACCGCGGTTGGTCGGACGCCGTGACGCGCTCCGCGCTCTGGCGCAACATGGCGAAGTGCTTCGGGACGCGCATCGTGCTGTCGGAGGAGTGGAGACAGCTCAGTGAGGAGCAGAGACGACGATGGTTTGATCGGCACTACGTCAGGGGCTCTGAGGTTCGAGATAGAAAAATCCATGGAACACATAAGGAACGCATAAGGAACACATGGAATAATCAATATATATATATGTATAGTCAATCATGTCACGGGTAGAAGAGTGCCTAGGTCATCGCCATGCATCCCCATGGGCTTCTGCCACTTGGGGCGATCCTCAACGGCCTAACCTGGGATGCTTGGAAGCTTTTGATGTATTTTTTGTGGGATTTGTGGGGGATTTCTGGGGGATTCCTATTTTCAGAGAAAGCCAGATTCATAAAAACAGCAACCGAGCCGAGGCCGGTGGAGGCTTGAAGGGAATCACTGCCTCTGGAGCTGAACTCCCTGAACCTGAGAATGGTGGCAAGCTGCTGCATCAACGATGGTTCAGGCACGGTTTTTTCGGCAGTGGTGAGATGCAGTGAGACGTTGTGAGACTACACTTAGTTGATGGGCTAATATCATTATAAGGAGTTATACTAACTGAATTATTGGGGGGGTATTTGAACTGTTTGTAATACTAGGGATACCTATTCACCGACCAGTTTCTGCAGCATCAGGAACATTTCAACTTTATGGGCTTTCAAGTTTGAAGTTGAGTGGGTCCTGGGCAGCTATAGAGTTGGGGAATATTTTATATTCTTTTATAATACCTTTCCCCCGTGAAAAACATGCCATTTTCGGGGCCCATCTGCGGACAAGGCACATGAAATTGCGTGCTGCTGTCGCGTTGGATCCTGAGCTTTCAGAAAGGGCACCAGGACGCACCAGGTTTATCCGAAGATGTGTTTCTCCAAATATATGGGTATGGATCAATACCTATGAAAATACCATTTTTAGGGGGATGAACATCCATAAATCCCAGCTATTTTGATGTGAACTACAGGGGTACTATTGGTTTTGACACACTGCCATATGGCACTTTGAATAGGGGAAATGCTGATCAACGATCTGAATTTGGGGGTAGTCAGCTAGTTTCAGACAAAGCCAGAAATTTCCGCACCAAGATTCAAGCACTTGTTGTGCTGCATCTCGGAATCGTGTTCAACATGCAAAAGGTGCCGAAACGGAACGCTGCAAGAGTTTGGCGGAGGTGGATGTGCGCCTTGCTGAGGTCTGGAGCATGTGGTCTTTTTCCGGGCTTCTATGAGATGTTCACCACTTTAGGCGTGGCTGACCGCCACGAAATTGTCCATCAAACCTGGATATTTTTGGATTCGCAGGGATTCTGACTCCTGAACAAATCTGTTCAATCATCATCAATTTATGACTTTTTACGGATCTTTGGGTTCCAAACGATTTTAAGACACACATCAACATTTTTTTTACACTCAGTATTTTGACCCACAAATCAATTCCTAACTGGTTATCTATCAACCCCAACGCCCCAACCACCCAGAAATTGCTGCAGGCTTTGGCGGCACAGTTCGTCTAGGAACACTGAAAGACCATTGTGTGGACCAAGTTGTCCTATTCGCGCACCTGCATCTTCTTTCTTCTCACTCTTTCTCTCTCTGATGTTCTCTCTTCTGCTCTTCTCCTCTCTGGCTCTTCCCACCTCTGCTTTTCCATCTGTCCATATTGTCAGAAGTTTGACTTCTAAACTTCCGTCGATCATCCACTCACTAAAGTGACCTTTTGTTTGTGACACTGGACGCGCTGGCGCCAGGTGCCTTTGAATGTACCAAGCCCTTCATCCGCGACGTGCTGCGGCAGCAGAAGGACGTGGCCATCTTCGTGGGCGGCGCGCAGGACGACGATGGTGACGATGGATCGGGTAATGGGGGACCCCATAGTCATGGGGGTAATGGTTTATATATGGACAATCCTTTGAAAATCCCTTTGATATGCTTGGAGTGTGTAACATGGAAAATCCATAGATGGATGAAGAGGGGTAGCCCTATTACTTAGGAAACCTCCATATATCGTAGTATCGTGGATGGTTTTTTAGGTTCACCCAATTAATAATATTGCTTGATATGGCTATATATTGCAGTATCTCATGAATGAGATTGAATTCAAAATAGGTTGAGCCCAATTAGCTATGCATCGACCGGGATATTTTTGTGGCTCAATCATCCCGATTGAAGTATCCATCGGGGTGGCAAACATAAACATCCCAAGGAATCTTCCAGCTGATGGTGTGTTTTTAATGACAAGCAGGAGAGCTGTTATGCTACTCCTGGACGATATGTTTGCTTTGTGAGTGCTCACAAAGGCATGGAAAAAACTCGGGAAGATCGACCGGGCAAAGCATGGGTTTCCCGAGCTGGAAGTGCCAAAACACATGCCAAGTTGCAAAATTTACATCACAATTTCATTTGAACAATGTTCAACACCCTGGTTGGTTGATGATTATAAATTATACTTATACCTCTGGGAAGTTATCCAATAGATGGGGGATTATCATCATCCAACTGCGAAATCCGTTCTTAACCAAGTCGAATAGCATCAGTTCGACCCATCCCAGCATGATTCTTGTGGGGCCATGGGTCTGTCGAGTTGTCGTGCAGGTTTTGTGCGCTTGGCCCTCGAAGAACACCGAGACATCCTTCCCATGTGACCCGGTGTCCAGTGGAACTGGGAGTCTTTTGGTCCATAGAACTGATAGGTGACCTATTGCACAGTATATAAATTGTGAATGTATATTACATATAATATGTCATATTGTGTCAATATAGTTCAGTTTAATATACATTTTTTGGGCATGACTTACTTGTTATCTTGTGATGAAGGCATAGCGCTTGAAACTTGTCTTCATCAAGGTTTGCAGAACTGAAACCCGCAGGCTGTGCAGGGCAAAACAACCGTATTCGACCCCTAACACATCTGTGTTTGTAGAGTGATTCACATCTCTTCTACTTGGATAAATGCAATATCACTCGTTTACATGGCTTTCCTGTTTAGGTAGTATCCAAATTATCCAAATATGGGTTATATCAAACCGTGAACATCAAATATGGGTAGCACCAATCCAATGGTCCAACATGCTCAATTTTTTGGACTTCTTGGACATCCCGGGTGCCAAGAGAGGACAAGTACCAAGTTTTGGCGCCAATTCCGATTCTTTTTGACTATTGCAGCGAAAACAATCAACTATGGCCCAAGATCGAACTTTATAGTAGCCCTCGAAAAGATGCAGAAAAGTAGGATTTACATCCATTTACTGTACTGGTTATACCAATATCTTGGATTTTTTTTTGGTTCATTGATACGTTGATCTCAGAATAGTGGTGCCTAGGATTCATTTACATAATTTTGCATCCATAGGCAAGTATCATTCACATCCATTTACTATTTGCCATTATTACCACAATTTCTATCCATTTATTTACATAATTTACTTCCATTTACATCCATTTCAAATCCATCTACCTATAAATTCTAAGTCAACACTAGTGATAACATACATCCATTTACCATGCTTTTACCATCAATTTACCATCCGTCTACTTAATAGGCAAACAGTAATTCTCATCTTTTTACCATCCATTTGCCATCCTTTTTAGACGTAGCCTTCACATCATTTTCTATTCATTACCATCCGTTTCCCATCCATTTACCATTCATTCTACATAAAATCAGAGCATTCCTATTTTCCAATGTTCATAGGATTTATATGAAATATATTGGATTACACAATGGTTATATATATATATATATATTTGGTATGAACATTGGTAAATAGTAAATATGGTGATCTTGCAATGAACATTTATCCAATAAAAAATACCCACTATATTCTTGGTGTCATATCCTTTATATATGCTTAGTGTTTATGATATTTACATTATCCAATATATAGAATATATAACACTACACTATCCAATAATCCAATAACATTATCCTTTATATATTCACCAGTTGTGTCACCTTAGTGTCATCAATGTTTTTCAGGTGGACCTTTGGAGATGAATCCATCATGCCGCAGATGCTCAAGCCGTTGGATCCCCATTTCTCTTGGTTTTTTCTGGAAAACATCCTGTGGGTCAGGTCAGGTCAATGATTGAACTGGAGATTTTTCTGGATATTTTTGTTTAAAGGTTTGGAATTCCACTTTTTTTCGGGCTGTTTTTGGGCTTGCTATGGATTATTCATGAGAAATCTATACTCAATAGATTATGATGGGATTATTGATACCCGCAATTGGTTACATAGCGAACTGGAAGCCATGGCCCATAGCCAGTTCGATGATTTACCACAATTTTAATGATGATTTTCCATAGCAAACCGTTAAATTACCAGACCTTTATTTGAATCGATAGCCACTATGGGTAGTATGGGTTTCTAGTGCTAAATCTCTCAAGATAAACCGCTCGATTTTTACATCGTTACCGTGTCCATGATTTTATCGAATTGTGATGGTTTTGGGGAAATGATTGGGAGCTACTGTAAGTAATGTGATCAGCGTGAACAGAAATGGGTGGTGTAAACATATCCGAAATCAAAGTGTGGATCAGGATGTGATTAACACCATCAAGGGTTCCAACATGTTCCAATAATGGGAACATTGGTTTGTCAAAAAAAGGAGGATGACCCAAATCCAATGGTTTAGTCAATGAGATTAATTATGGATAGTATATTATGGTTTCTTTAGATTTTAGTCAATTATTGACTAACCAAAACATTTTTCCCCAGCCATCTCGGCTGGGTCAATGCTCATAGTCACCCAGATCAATCCTGGATCTTGAGAGCTGAGGCCTGCCTGGCTAACAGCCTTGCAAACATACTTCAAGAGTATCACTGGCCTGCTGGTGCTGTCCTCATCTGAAAAAAAAACTAGGAAAAAACGCCTTTGTTGGCCTTTTAAAGATCGACTGTGGCTTTTCCATGGGATTTTTCTGAGTCTTGTTTTTTCTGACCTGGACGCGAAGCTGCTTGGATGTGCACTGTGTTGGAAAAAAAACACCAGTTATTAACGTGAAAAACCGCAGTTGAGGGACTGAGTAACTCGGGTCACTAAACACTTCCTGGGACATCCAGAACTGCCGCCAGTTTTGGTTTCCTGAAATCGCCAATTCCTAGGTGCCTCCGGGCTTTTCTGGGCTGCCCCGCTTTGTTCCGCTGACGTTGGTCACAGGCCAGGTTTCCTATGTTCAGCAGATGTGTCTTCTCCATGCTTCGTCTGTTGGAACGCCCTGCCAGGTGTTCCCGTCTCATTGGAAGACCTTTGGCCAGCCAAACTGGGAGATGCTGTCACGGATGCAGCGGTGGAGGAGGTCGGCACTTGCGGGTACCCCCAAAATTCCCGGTTAAAGTGGCCATGTCTTGGAATGTTTTGGGGGTAAATCCCTCTTTTGGGACGCGCCCAAATTTGGTTGGGTATTTTGAGGTTATAGTTGGAGCCCGACTGAAAGATAGCCGTGGCATTTTGTGGCATTTTGGTGGCAATAACGTTCAAGCACCAGTTGCATATCCAGTCAATGCGTTCAGCAGGCACGCGCGCAGGTGATATTCGATGGATCATGTAAGGTTACAGGGATCATGGTAGGTCAGTAGAATAAGTTGTGAACTTAATGCACGCGAATCAGGTTACGTCATCAGAAGGGTTGCTATTTTATGTGCAACCCGCTCTTGATGCTACGCCCTCAACCTTCTTAAGCAACTTGCAACGCGCTCTTGATGCTACGCGCTCAACCTTCTTAAGCAAACATTTATTCCCAGTAGTTTTCCACGACGCCTGTATCATGGAATCAAAACACAAGAACATCCAGAACTTTGTAAGTTCCTTTACGGATACTGTTGGCGACTGACACTTGAGGAACTTCTGAAAGAAGTCTGCAAAGCAGTGAAGGCATGCAAATGCTTCTGAGACGAGGGGAAAAAGTGCTTCAGCAACCCCAAGCGAAGAAACGAAATGCAACAAAAAAGTAGCTTTCCAATTTTACGAAAGGCTGGTTTTTTCAGACAACAACTTGAAAAGTGATGTTTCGCTGTCGCGAAAACGACATTTTCGCGTTGACCTGATGCTCACGAAACCGCACGGCTGTGCCAGGGACATCGCCGCTACATCCAGGCTGTGTGGATCTGGAATGGGGATACTCAAACCATTTAAATTGTGCCTACAAGAAGTTATAGTGATGCCAAAAAAGATAGAAAACCAATGAAAAGTAATTATCAATAATAATAATAATCCATAAACATAGTGCCAAATTATGGTTCGACTTTTTTGCGGGTGACTGAGTCATGATCAGAGGCGCAGCAGAAACTTTTCGATAGCAACAAGGCGTGGTGGGTGACCTGGCGTTTCTTAAAGTGGGGGAATCCTCAAGTCACCATGGGTTTCAATATTAAAAATGATCTACCCTCTGGTAAACTAACATAACTATGGAAAATCACCATTTTAAATGGGTAAATCCACTATAAATGGCCATTTTCAATAGCTATGTTAAATTACCAGAGGGTAATTTGAATGATTTGGGAGTGCCACCATTTTAGGGAAACCTCCAACTAGAGATGCCACGGAATTTTCGGCTGCACATCACCTTTGTCCAGGCCCTGGTGGCAGGTGACCACAAGAACGCGGTCATCGAATTCTTGTAAAAAAGAGCCATGGCTGGACGGTCGGGCTGACTTGATGGACTTGGGGAAGTTGTTTTTTTCGTTTTGTTTTTTTTTTTCTGGAAAAACAACATGAAAAAACCGTTGGGCTGAACAGATTTTTGAATGACGGGCTTTTGTTCTCCCGCCGCAGCCATACGGATTGATTGAATGAGATGCCACTGACGCTGCAAACCGCTAGTGATTTGGGAGGGTTGGACGTTTGATGGACTGGACGAGGGTTTTGTGGACAAACATGGCTCAGGAAAATAGTGGGAGCGTTATGGCTGTTTTCACGAGAATTACCCTTTATGTCCAGAACTGTTGAGATGATGATGCCAGAATGCAATCATGGGGCGCGATGAGAGAGATAGTTTGTAATCTTCTGTTCATAAAAATCAGAAACCAAGGGGAGAACCTGCCGCTCTGAGATGGGTTTCAAACCCACTTCTTGATTCCTTGCCATTCTTTTTGGGTAAGAGGGCATGGCTTTCCCATTCTGCCTCAGTTAGAAGGGAAAACAACTACATGAAGCAATGGATTTACCAACCAAACAGCCCGGAATTCTCTCTCGGACACACACACACATGTATATATATATATATATATCTACCTACATCTTTTCCCATCTATTGTTGATTCATCAACTATGAATATTGGCTTTGCTGACCCACCAATGTGATGATTGGCCGCAATTTTGGGCTCGTTTTTTAGCTCCTTGGCATCTGCTCAAAGCGATTGCCTCAGATGTGGAGGGTGATGATATCCTTAATGGATTGATTTGACAATTTTCACGAAGCCACGGTTTTGTGGTTGAGTGGGCATATTCACTTCAAACAATTGCATCTCAGAAAAACTGTGATATTTCAGCAACAATCATGGGAATGGGATGGGTATTTGCATGATCGGGAACTTCCATAATCTGCAAGTCCATGATACAATGAAGTAATTGAGCAATCCATTTTTTTTTTTTAGCATCCCCAAGTTTTTGGGGTGGACCAGGTAGCCAAGAGCCATCCTTCAACAGTTGCAACCGGGCTTTTGCGCTATTGACATCTATGGACTATGCAAAATATTTTACTGTATTTTATTTGTATTCTAAAATCAGTATTTCACATCCAGATAGATATATATATATATGAACCTATTGACATAGATCGTCTAAGGATGTCTAAGGTTAAAAAACTCTATAGATAAAATAGTATGTACACTATGTATATATATATAAACGATCAAAAACACACATCACACATCTTACACTCAGATCGCAACCAGGCGCAGATGGCCGGCTCTGCGCAGCCTGGTGCTCTCCTTAGCGGCCGCTTCACGGCGTGGCGAAACCGAAGCAGATTTTCTCGGATTTCTTAGTGATTTAACTAGCAGACATGGTGATTTAACGGTGATTGAATGGTAAAAAAATGGGATAACAATAGGATTCAGTCGGATTGGGATTTAACCAACACAGGGTGAATTTCTTGGGATAGTGGAGACAAAGGGAGGTTTAACTAAGGACAAGTGGGATTTTGTCGGGGATTTACCCTCTGGTTGGGTTACCTAGTAGTACCTTTGGTAGAAAGACACATGGCACATTTCATGGGGATGATGATAAACCAGCGATTTTTTTTTTGATTTACCTTCTGGCAACAATCAAACATGGCAACGGAAAATCAGCGACTTGTAGATGATTTTCCCAGCTAGAAACCTCCATCTGTAAGGGATTTCCCAGCTAGCCACGTTTGATTACTGGAGGGTAACCAGTAATCTGTGGGAATTGGGGCTTTTCCCCTAGATTTTCAGACAAATCCACATATATCAAGCTGGTTACCCTCTGGTAATTTCTTACATAGCTATTGAACATGGCCCAGTCAAAATAGTTGATTTTACTTGTAGCTGCTGATCTTCCCATAGTTTTTTGTATGTTTACCAGAGGGTATGGGCCCCATTCGCTCAGGGTACCGGCACGATGGTTCCACGGCAACGTCCACGGCCACGTCCGGCCAAAGAATAAGGCCCGGTGCCTCGTGTGTTGTCGAGCTGAGCTGGGAAGGCTTTTTGAGGATCTAAAGTGATTCGGCTTTGTTTGAAAAATCTAGTACCCACAGAATTTGATGGTGTTTTTATATGTTTTTATGGTTCTCCCGAGAGTTTGAGGGCAAAAAATGGGCGGTACTACCAGATTTTCAGACGCACACCTATTATATCTCATTTTGTTGGTTGTATGTGCTTGTATCAAGTTGTATCCCATGGAATATCCCAGTATATTCCTATGATAGTGCTGAAATCTATCCCCATATATCCCCATAATATCCCAATGTTTGATGGTTCTCCCCAGGAATTGTCACACCTTGAGTCACACCTTGAGGCCAGTCGGGCTTCAGGCGCGGATGATTTCATCAAGAATTGAGGTCCCCGAAACGACGTGATGTTTGTTGGTTTATAAACTCCCTGAACTCAAACGTAACCCATAAAACCCAAACGGTCAAGCAAAAAAAAACGTCAACTTAGCTGTGACCTCACTTTCTACGGATATCAGTAGGCTGTATTTGGATTAATTGTTGCTTCCCAACTGGGATGCACATAGAAATTGATCCCACCATTTACCCTACAACGACAATGATACCAATATCCAGGAACTGTGACACTCGCTCTTGTTGGTTTCCATCGACCATTCGCTCTCTCTTCCTTACGGGAATCAGGAATTCAGAGCACGCAAGGAACCCCAAAGATGCGATTCGTGTCTACTAGTCCGTAGCGTTGATATTAGCGTTGATGGTAAATCATTGTGTTGGTCATGTATCAAGTACGTCCCACTCTTGTTCATTATTGGTGACATCAAAACCCATGGTCTTCCCATTATTGGTGACCTGTTGATTCCTGGTCATTCAACGTCAAGGTGAAATGACTCACAGCGGATTACCCGTTTTTGTACTTGCTATGCAATCAACTGTCCATGTCATCACTGCACCCAGTTATATCAAGTTGACTATCCATCCCCTAAATCTTCCCCCCCAAAAATATCCCACGGGTCCCATACAGTCGGTTGGTCACCGCCATAAGTTGGTTAAACCGAAATATCAACAGATATTGGGGTTAAGTGATATAAACCTAGTGAAATTGGAGTTATATCCATTATCCTAGTGATATTGGTGCCTGATTTCACCAACTACGATGTAAAGCCTAGTGAAATTGGAGTTATTTGGCCCAACTTATTCCAAGGGATCACCTCACCTGGAAGGAGATCAGTTTCGTCCAGGTACCAGGCCTCGATAGTACGCGAAACGATGCCGTCAGCGACCGTCAGATGTCAGGGTCACCCAGAGGGCAACGCCAAACGCTGCCGAAACGCTGTCGTATCACCAAGGAAAACCATCATGGTCCCTGGAGCCCAAGTTTAGTCCCAGCATCATCCCAAGTTCCCAAGTTTTGAGTTTATCCAAGTATATCCAAGTTGTGTTTTACTTGAAGTTTTTCTGGATCCCAAGTTTTTTCTCCAAGTTTTTCCCAACTTTCCCAAGTTCCCTGATTTTTTACCAACGATTTGTCCGCAGCGCGCTCGGCGCGCAGGCTCCTCTTGGCGGAATTGATCGACGCTGAGTGGATGACCTCGGTGGATTGAGGATTTGAAACCGGGGGAAGATCTCATATTAGGGGGCATATATACAATATATATATATAACGTATATTAAATTATTAAACTATATCTGTTTACATATGTGTGTATATATATAACGTATATACATCATATATATGTATATTTAAGTTATATATATATATGTCGTATAGAAAGCATATACTGTAATTACGTACCTAACACTACTAAATATTACATACAGAAAGCCTAACACGACATACCTAACACTACACACCTAATAATATAGATATCTTGTATAAGCTAATAAATACCTAATATACTACCAAAGCATGCCTATATACCTATACACCTACATTATTTAAAACCGTATGTGATTCCCAATACTATATACTATACACCTAGTATCTGTTGCCTACCAATTTACATAACTACCACCCCCCGCCACCACAGCCATTACCACAGGGGAGGAGGGGGAGTAGACCACCCCCCACCACCACAGCCAATACCACAGTGGGGAGGGGTGTGGTAGGGCCTGGAGCATATATATATATACACATCATATCTATATATATATACACATCATATATATATACACATTATATATATACACATCATATATATATATACATATACATCATATATATATACATTATATATATACACGATATATATATATATATATACACATCATATATATACACATCATATATATATACATTATATATATATATATACACGATATATATATACACACATAATATATATATATATACATCATGTATATATATATATATGTATATACATTATATATATATACGATATATATATATATATTGTGAGATATTATGGGACACAGACGCAGTAGATCTTGGGTTTTAGGCTCCCATCACTGACGCCCGCGAAAACTCCGAGGCGAGAGAGGGTGAAGAAGGAAGAACTGAGGTCCTTCTCGCCGAAATTTTGATACTGAAACAAGGGATGGCAGGTATGGTTTTCCAGTATCACAGTTTCACAACTTGTGTGAAACTGTGATTACATCATTGTAAGTACTTGAAGTACTTTAAGTATTGTATTTCATCAACTTCCAGTACTATCATCATTTGTCAGATCTATATCTATATGTAGATACAGATACTAATATACTAATATCTACTTACAAGGGTCTATCCATCATTTGTCAGTATTTTACAATTGGCGCTGCAATTTCGGTTTCCGCAAACGTCACCTTCGATCATCGACACGGCGGGAGTGGAACTCTCCTTCGATCCACAGGTTGCTCCAGATGTTGATGCAGGAGGAGGCGCAGTGACCACAGCTTGAGATGAGCAGTTGCAAAAAATATCAGTGGCTTAGTGACTACTTGGCTTGGCTGTACGCATATATATATATATGTACATGTATATACAATATATATATATATATATGTACACAGTATACAGTATATATATATACAAAGAACATGTCATATACTCTGATTTCATATTTAATGTGTAGTATATATATACAGAATATGACAATACATAACTTTTCAATAGCATAGGTAGATATTATATTGGGGATGCTCCGAAATTCATATCTTGGCATCGCAGCACATAGGGCCGACAATCAATCCAGTAATAGGATTTGATATACCCAGTAGAAGGATTCCCATTATGGGATGGATGACCACATCCTATTTACCATGTTTTGACCATGGCACATATAATTTCATACCCATCAGGTTTGATGTTTTTTTTCTCTATGATTGGTGGTAAACATCCCATTGTTTTTGTTTCTAAGGTTACGAATGCAATAAAACGATAATCTGCACAATCCCAGTAACAAAACATGTATGGGGTCATTTTACATCATCTAGGGCCTGCTAGGGGTCATTTTCAATGACAGAAACCTCTAAGAGGGATGGTTTATGGCATGGGGTTTACCATGGTTTACCATGGTTTATGACATATACCCCAATGGTTGATATCTCAACAGTATATTCATTCCATTGCTGGTCAATATCAGCATCAGTTGGTTGAGATTCCATGATCGTTTGAGATCCTCTCTATCAGTGGCCGGCATCACCATCACTTTAGTGGTACAGGTCAAAAAGGTCAAGCATCGTCCCAAGATTCGGCTTTCTCTCTGAAGCTTTTAATGAAGATGTCAATTGGAGAACGACACATGACAGGATCTATATATTCATGGATTCACAAGACTGGTTTTGCCATATTTCATGGAAAAATCTATGGTTTCCTGTAAATTTTCCCTTAAACCAATCCATTGTTTTGCTGATTCTTCAGAGCTCCTCTCAGGCACCTGCGCTTTCAGGAGGTCGCTCGGGTCTCCAGTGCCTTGGCCTGATCAAGCAGTGGGAATGGGAGGTTTGACCGTTTGACCCAGCGATTTGTTTCTTTGGGGGAAGCAAAAACAGACATCCTCAGTAAACATGCCATTACATGCCATTAGGACTCTTTCAATCCAGCCATGTTTATCGTTTTTGAAAAACCATACCAATCCTTTTTTTCTAGGAATTTGGCCCGTCAAGATCCCAAACCGCGGGGTGAAATGGGTTGATTGGTAAAATCGGCAGTTTCACCTCTATCTATTGGGCATGTGCAAAAACTTGGGACTGTTGAAATCAACCGAAATCCACTGTTTCATGTTCTATTGATCTCAAGACTGGACGCGCAACCGACTTCAGTATCCTCAGATTCAAGACATACCGAGACAGAAATCTAGGGTAGTTGATGGCAGCTGATGGTTGGAAGTGACATGTGCCATAATCTTCCTGATTTCTCAGGAGGCCCTACAAAAAATCTTGACAGCAATCCTTGGGGATACTCCTGACATCCACTGCTAGTAAGCCCCAAAAGAGATAGGACCATCCTTCATCACTATAATTCGCTTGGATTTGACTTTCGATCTGGGGCTTTTTCTATTTAATGAGCATCCCTATGGTATGGTATCTCTTTTTTTTCTTCTTTTTGGGGTTTTTGCTATATAGGCTCTATATATACTATATATTAATACATATATATATAATATAATATAATATAATATACTATAATATAATATAACATAATATAATATAATATACTATAATATAATATAACGTAATATAATATAATATAATATACTATACTATAATATATTATAATATAATATAATATAATATATAGATATAATATATCGATATAATATATATATATATCCATCTATCCATCTATCCATCTATCACCACATTCCCATCCTGGACCGAGGCCTTCGGAGAACGCCTTTTCGGCACAAAGGAGACTGGCGAAAATGCGAGGGCCTGCCGTGGTGTTCCGGACGTGGTTGCCATAGAAATAGAGAAATCCAGCAGAAATGATATGGGATGACCATAGAAAACGATGAAGTGTTGGGAAATTGGTGAGTTTCAGATCCGAAAAAATGAAGAGTTGGTACCAGCCAGGTGGGTCTCGAAAGTTTCGGGGACAAGACGACAAGACGACAAGACGACAAGTTTAGTGGTGTTTTTCCTGCGAGGAGCAGAAAAGGAAGCAAAGGACCATGGGATGGGCCGGGAGGTGAACCATTGATCCAGTGATATGCCATCGAATATCCCCAGCGAGTGATCGAAAAGTAAAGTAATAATTAATATGTGGTTAAAACAATGTCATAAACGCACCATTTGCCAGTCAGAAAACCATTTTTATAGGTGGGATTCAAACCATTCCCAGTCATGGGTGGTTAATATCATCATTAACCACATGAAAAAATGGCTGGCATTGTTTTACATCGTTTTACCCATTAAAAAATGGGGTATATCACATAAAATATGGCCAGTATATGGCCATTTAATGGCATGGTTTTAACCACATCAGCCATGGGCTACCGCCAGGCGGGAAGGGACCTGGAGCCGTGGAGACAGGAGCGGCCATCGAAGCCAATGGGGGATGCGGGCGGTACATGGAAAATCCCATAGTGCCAGTAGGGAAAATATGGGAAAATGATGACTCACCACTGAATTTAGAGGCTTCAAGTTTTTGGGGTTCTCTAAAATAGAAGTTTCAGACAGATCCCATGTATCACACCTCTCAGTTGCCATGGTGTGCAAAGTTTCCTAAACTTCTGAAGTAGTCTTTGGAATGTGGTGTCAATTGACGAATCAACTGCATGGGACTCCAGGGACCCCAGGGACTCCAGTGATGTCCCAGTCGAATCCAGGTGATCAGCCAACGGACCTCCAGGCGGACCCGATTTTTCTGTGAAAGTTTGAGACCCCCTGGGGCCGACTTTGGGAAGTCGAAAAAAACTTTGATACCACAGCTTCACTCATATTCAGTAGGCTTCACATATTCCGCACTGACAATTTCATTCCTTTATCAGATGTGTAAGGCCTCCCGATCTTTGCGCCGCGCTGCGCAGGTTAGTAGCTTGTCGGAGCAGCTGCGTCGCGCCATCAACGCCAAGAACTGGGCGGACGTGAACGTGCTCATCAATTCACCCGAGTGGACACCCCAGGACATTGCTCCAAGAATGGGAGCAACGTTGAAGTAATTGATGAACATATTGCCACCAATAGCATTCAAGAGTATCCAGTAGTTAACACATGACAACAATTGGCGTTTCACTATAGGGTCTGAAAATAGGGTACCCCAACTTCCATGGTTGATAATCATTTTTCGCATGATATGGGATTGCAAACCTGGGGGTATCCTGCAATTTTTAGGCATGGCCATATTCATTGTTGGCTAAATCCCAACTTTTGATACTTGAATCCCCAGTTATTAGATGTGATACATGGGCATCGCCGCATCGCAACATGTAGAAAAACCATCCACTAACCATTCATATTGTTACCATATGATGTTATTACTATATTATGGCAGTTTTTTTTTTGATGTTCAAAACCCCACCTCTATGATTATTGCATTATGTTATTATCAACATAATATTAGTAATAACAACCCCACCACTATAATAACAACCTCTATGGTTATTGCTAATCCCATCCCCCCAAATCTCAAACACAGCCCTAAATTGTCGCCAGAATCTGGAAAAAAAACGGGGGATGGCATGATTCATTGCTCCTACATCTCCTGTTCAGTTTTTAAACATTGGATATTATTATCCATAAACATTGGATTAGATAAACATTGGATATTTCTCTTAATCTAATCCAATGTTAAACTATCCATTAAACATTGTTTATAAACAATGAAATCCAATGTTTATTAATCCAATTATATCCATTAAATATTGATCCAATATAAACATTTAATATTAAACATTTACCCATTGTTAACCCCCCGATCCCAGGCAAGTCTGGCTGTTGGCCTGTTCGGAGAGGGGCTCTAGGCAGCTACAACAGGTCCGCAGCTTAGGATCTCAGCCTAGGGCCTAGGTTAATATCTATTAGAAGAGGAGTAGATAAGAGAAATATGATATTAGCATTGGATATGATTATCACATATTATCAATGTTTATCAATAAATTCAATAGATGTAAAACGTCCTTTGGTTATTCATATGGAATCTATGGCCCATTTAGAGATGATTTACCATGATTTACCTATTAAGCATGGTGATTTCCTGTAGCCACGTCAGATAACCAGATGGTATGATTTCATAGATCGGCTTCAGGGAAAATCTACGGGAAAGCACCATTTTTACCCCGAGTATATACATGTGTGTACAATATATATACATATATATTATATATGTTTCGTGTAAACTCTCGCTGCAACCATTTCTGGGACAGATATATTAGATACTGTATCATCAAATAGCATCAAAGGACCGGGTTTCCGAAGAAAACCCGGACTGAATCAGCCAAAGTGGGGATATGAGCAACAACACTGGGTGCAATGACGGGGATATATACCGCAAACTCTTCTTATCATTTTGTGGGTTGACAATGGTAGCAAAGCAGACATCCACTGGTGACCCCTGATCCATTCTTCATGTGACCGTTGCGGTGCCATTTTTGGTAGGATGCCTTGCAAGCTTGACCATTTCAAGACTGGGTTTCATGGCAGTTCTACAGGAAATCCGTGTGTTGTTGATTGGTCATATAGAATATTCCTGAAAATGATTCCAAAGCATCCATTCAGAAAAATCGAAGCCCCTTCAGAAAAATATACCCTCTGGTAATTTAACATAGCTATTGCAAATGGCCATTTATAGTGGATTTTCCCATTAAACATGGTGATTTCCCATAGTTATGTTAGTTTACCAGAGGGTAAGGGAATCCATATCACTATATATCAACCCCTTCAGAAAAATGGTCCGCCGGCTCTGCCAGCTTTTGAAGACGTCCAGTGACACGGAGCAGGCGGGAATGGTGTTAGGAAAGCTACCAGGTCGCCAGGTGGGGTACCAGAACCAGAGAAAATCTCAAACTCACGTTCTTTTATTTTTTTCAATCATTTCAAGAGTTTCAATGAACATTTTTTGATCTTTTTTTTGATGCTTGGGTGGTTTGGGTGGAAAGTTCACGACTTTTCTTCATGGCGACTTGGGGGAAACTTCCCCAGCCAGCTACGCGGCGGACGAAGGCTGATATGCCAATTTTGGTATCTGTGATTTTTGGTAGATATATTGCAGATAAGTATCAAAATTATATGTATATTCAGATAACTTACTATATCAATTATTTTGATTAGTTATTACTGGAGTAGCCATGTTTTTTCTGAATTTGACATATTGAAGGTGAACATGCCCATGTTTGATAATCTGATCTTACGCATGACATACTTGCGTTCCCACATCTACTATACTTGAAGTGTCTGCTTCAAGTATTCCTTGTTGTGTCCACATGTGCACCTCTAGATCTGGCGCACCCAGAAGTTGGAGAATTGCTGCGAGGCGGCCTTCAAGTCAGCTGTCGACAAGGCGGAGCGCACCTTTTCTCACCTTTTCTCAGAGGCTTTCCCAGCTGAGGTCATCCCCGATTTGCTGAGGTCATCATGGGGCTTCAATCACATGTCTTGGAGGCACGCTGGTGAAATGGGTGAAATGGGTGAAATGTGCAGATTTAAGGACCAGTTGCAAGAGATGTGGTAGCTTTATGTAGCTTTCGAAGCTTAGGTCTAGGACAATTGAGCACCCCGAAAATTGGACGGGCAAGACTAAAAACGACAAGTCCATCTGCTTGGCCTTTGATTTACAACTTGATAGCCATATCTTTGATGTGTAGTTTTTGTGTATGACCCTCTACCTCTCGGCCCCAAATCTGGAGTTTGTCATGATTTTAGCACTTCATGGCCATCCAAATCTGCAGGCGACGGCTTCCAATGGCACCTGGAACTACTCCAACTATGTCTTGCAAGCGTTGATTCAGGCTGAACTCGGAGAGCAGGATGTTGGAAACATGGTGATACATTAGCGGCATTAGCGATCTGCCCTGAATGGTGATTCGGGAACAATTATCCGGATCTATGATCTATTTTCATCTTTAATCTCTTTAGAATTCCGGATTTAGTGGTGGAAACTTTCAGATGTTTCAATGTGAGTTTTGTACCTTTTCCCATGTTTTGGAAAAAAAAACTACAATTTTCCCATGGTGAAAATCATTTTTTCCCGTTCAGAACGGCCTCAGGCCTTGCCTGTGGAGAGGTTTACGTTCATCCTTGAGGACAGAAGTGGATCATGGCGCGCTAAAAGCTGATGAAAACATGGTTTTTAATGGGGATATAATGGGGATGCATCACCTGATACAACGGTTTTAATGGGATATGATATAATGGTGTTTTCATAGTGTTTTTAATGATACAATGTGGATGTATCACCAAAAACTATGATACTTATGGTAGGTAGCCATGGTTTCTCCAAGAATGAATTGTGGTTTCCCAAGATTTTTGAGGAAAGCCATGTTTCGTAAGCCCCAAAAAGGTGGACAAGTAGAATCCTCTTTTTGGGGTTAGACAATACGGGTTACCACTAGTTTGGTTATCTTTATTACCAACCCTTGTTTTGTTCTGCCAAAGATAGATTAAACTAGTGATAAATAACTTTTCTATCTATATTGTCTATTCAATTCTATCTTTGGCAGAACAAAAAAAGGGTTACCGTACTTACAGGGGATCATTTCCCATTGTTTTCTGATTGTTTTCCCACTCAACATGACTTTAGTATTCATACATCAAAGAATTCTCACAAAAAGGACAGTATATCATATGTTCTTACTAAATTGTCTATTTGATTTTGTTCATACTTCATTTATCATGTTTATAGCTTTGTCAATGTCCTTCTCTTGGCCAAGTCATGCAGTCAGGAGATGAAGACCCAGGTGGTGAACGTGGCTCTAGATCCCCAAGGCTGTCGTGTGGGGACTCCCAGGACGGAAGCGGAAAACCATGGGACATATCCACTCTAAATATCTACGAAATCCGACGTATCCATGGGGGTACCTTCTGGTAAACATACAAAAAACGAACTGGAACATCACCATGCTATTAATGGGTAAATCATGGTAAATCGTTGATTTCGGCTGGGCCATTTTCCAGTTCGCAAACTGTTTGTTTACCAGAGGGTAGCTCAGGGATTTTCCAGCCCAAGGTGCTTCAACGTCTCTTGGAGCACACCTTGCATGACGAGGAGCGTGCAAGGCACGCTTGGGCTCGGGGGCCAAACACGTGTAATTCCCAGCGTTTTAGAGAGGGTTTTCCTAGGGAAACCCAAGGTTTTCCACATCTATGTTAGTTCCCCCAATGGTGTTTTTCGCATCGTTGGATCATCACCTAGTTAAGGGCACGGGGAAATTGGAGTTAGAGATCCGAAGATCATCAAACCAAACTGGTGGGACATGTTGGGAGCAAGAAAATCGAGGATGTTTTACCTAACTTGCCCTGCAAATGAACATAGATGTGGAAAATCCATGAACATCCGCGAACATCCACCTCATCATTATCGCTGTTATCCCGATTAAAATGACCAGAAAAAGGGAGTGAATTCTCCACCCAGGAAAGCACCCCAGAGAGTCGGTCACAGGTCCCTATTGGAAGAGCTGAAACCTGAAATCAAGAGGCCGGGGCTCAGCCTTTTCGATGTCTTTGAAACTATCAGCCGTTGATTGGCCATGTTCAGATGTCAACCATCCAGTGTCATAGCAAAGAAACTGATGTGGAAGATTCATTTTGAAAGGAACAATCTGCAATCGTTTGGACACATAGAGGCCGGTTTTAAGGAGGCTACGAATAGGTCATGTTGGAGAATGTGGGAGATGGAAGTACAAATCAAGGCCACAGGTTGAACTACTTGATCTGTGTCAAAATATGCTCGAAAAGCCATAGGAAAATATCATCATTTTTCGCATTCAATTGCCATTCGGATCATTCGGCGAGTCCCAACAAAAACATGAGACAAAACCATGGATCAACTCACGAGTTTCCGCGGTCTTTGATGGCAGAAAGCTCCGTGAATCTTTCCAGGGTCGCCTTGGATCGTTACGGAAACCACGTGATGCAAAAGCTCGTGGAGCCCGGGAAGCCCAGAGCTGGAGCAGTTTGGACCATGGGACATTGCTTGGACCACGAGTTGACCCTTTTTTGGCAATGTCACTGGGAATTTAAGCAGCAACAAACAATACATGGTGATTTTTGAGGGATTTTAGCCAGGGTGATTTCACTGAATGGGGATTTAAGATATTTTCTCGAGCAACTATTAATGGATTGGTGTGAGGTTTGAGGCATAAATTGCAGGACACATTGATAAAAACAGTATGTGTTTTTTCCATGGGCAGATGATGATTGAATCAGACATGAGAAGACCCTGGTACCAGATGTTTGAAGAATGCCGATGATCCAAAAGAACTTCAAGTTTCCCTAGTCCCAGATAATATACCTATGCCAAGAGAATCCGAAACCCCAAAAAAGACAGGGTCTCTATGGAAAGCCGTGTTTTCCATTGAAAACCTAGGTTTTGTGGAATTACAGGATTTTGACAAATCCCAAAAAATTGACAATCTCACA
>Ga0126342_10005297_pt1 | contig 22442 bp, 20 predicted proteins | sample Cyp1metagenome_FD_92528 | JGI IMG/M metagenome (GOLD analysis project Ga0126342, IMG submission 92528) | Coral microbial communities from Lord Howe Island, Old Settlement Bay, Australia - Cyphastrea 1 metagenome | ecosystem: Host-associated > Invertebrates > Cnidaria > Coral ...
ATTAAATTCCTTTAAATCCCATTGCATCCCATTAAACCCCATTAAACCCCATTAAATCCCTTTAAACCCCATTAAATCCCTTTAAATCCCATTACATCCCATTAAACCCCATTAAACGCCATTCAATTCCTTTAAATCCCATTGCATCCCATTAAACCCCATTAAACCCCATTAAATCCCTTTAAATCCCATTGCATCCCATTAAACCCCATTAAACCCCATTAAACCCCATTAAACCCCATTAAATCCCCTTAAATCCCATTAGATCCCATTAAACCCCATTAAACCCCATTAAATCCCTTTAAACCCCATTAAATCCCTTTAAATCCCATTGCATCCCATTAAACCCCATTAAATCCCCTTAAATCCCATCACATCCCATTAAACCCCATTAAAGCCCATGAAATCCCTTTAAATCCCATTGAACCTCAAATTGGGTTTACCATACAATGTGAGGCCCCCAAGATATAAGTTGGTTTATAAGCCCCAGTAGCTATAGTTTTAAATACCATAAACCATAGTTATTGGAGTTATAAACCAACTTAACTATCTTGGGGGCCTCACATTGTATCTCATGAAGTCTCCCAACCCCGGGGTAACCGAGGGCCTCTCCAGTAGGTGAGGCCTTGTGCCTTGCGTATCCACTTCGTTCGCTTGCAACACCAACTGCTGATGGCACCGGGACCTACCGGGACATACCGGGACCACAGGGAAAAACCACCGGGGATAGCCTGAAAAATTTGAAACCCATGGCGATGTCCTAGGAAAAACATGGAAAAACTATGAAAACTGCAGGTTTATATGGATAATCACAGGATAATCTGGGATATACATGGATATACTTTTACTTTTATAAATCCATGAATTTAGCCTCTGGTCATTTGTTTCAGTCTGCGAGCTGGAAGTCACGGCCCATTGCTAGTTCGATGATTTGCTGTTTGTGTAAAGTGGTGATGTTCCATGGCACGATGCTAAATTACATTAAATTACCAGGGGGTAACCCAGGTGATATATTATATATATATAACATTATATAACCAACCATCATGGACATCATGGGGATGTGATAGGATATCATGGGATATCTATAATTAACCAACGATTATATTTGGGCCGTGGACCTAACAATGGTGGAAACTATTTTTAACACATCGATAATCTAACTGTTTATTTTCATATGGTCCTTTTTTTTCTGTGCCCCCTTTCGATGCCTGGGTCAGGGAATCTAAGGTTTGCATCATTTTTCTGGTGAAACATCACCTGGCAATGGCGGTCAAATAAGTGTATCATAAAACAAATACCCATAATCGGTTTTCAGAGTGACTGGTCAGACTGGACAATTTTTTGGCCAGCCAGTTGTGGGTCAACTCCAAGTCATGTTCAGTTTGAGCACTTTGTGAAACTAATCCTACATGATCCTGCCATGGATATAGGGATGGGTCAAGTTACCTATGAATTTACCATATTTGGGGGAAAAAACACCCATTAACCAGTTATTTTAGCGTGCTTTGGGTACCAGGGTTTTGACCCGTAACCATATGTTCTTGCTGGCCGGTTGTTTGATATTTTGCTAATATTGTCATCTTGCTCCTCGCTATATTGATTATATTGAGCCAAAAGTAGATACAATCCCCATCGACTATCAGTATGCTCAACCACAGTATGAACACCACAGCGTTCTCCAGTCGGTTGTAAGAACACTAGGCCTCGTATCACAGGTATACAGATGACGATATAATCACAGGTATATAGATATATATAGATGATATAGCCAAGCACATCATAGAAATATCACAGGTTTTGGAGAGATTGTAACAGCCTCACCTTGTATCTTCATGTTGCTTACCTACAAGGTGGGGCCCCCCCAGTTATAAGTTGGTTTATAAACCCCATTAACTATAGTTATAAGTTATAAGTATTATAAACCATAGTTATTGGAGTTATAAACCAACTTAGCTATCTTGGGGGGGGGCCCCACTTTGTACCTACCCGTTGTTACCCCAAACCGCGGTTCTGAAAACAAACACGTCAGGCAGCCCGTGATGATGATGCACCTGCGGTGACTCAACTCCATGGCCTAAGGAGGGCTCATGTCTACGTTGCGTTGCCATCCCATATTGGGAATCTACACAGGATGGGTATAATATGTGGTTAATATATGGTTAATAGATGTTAATATAGGAATATGATGGAAAATTCGAGGATGGTTATGATGGATATCAAGGATGGATATCAATGATGGATATCATTATATATACCCTCTGGTAAACTAACATAGCTATGGAAAATCACCATGTTTAATGATAAAACTCACCATAAATGGCCATTTTCAATAGCTATGTTAGTTTAACAGAGGGTAAAAATCATCCCAAAATCCCTATGATTGGATTGATGATCATCTCCCCTGGGAAAAAAAATGATGTTACCATGATTATGGCGGACAAATTTTTTCCCAATGGTTGTTTTTTCTAAAAAGACATCGATTTGGAACAAAATGTGATGTGGGTATGGGTCAAAATTAGGTACCCCAATAATTGGATGGTGAATGCTAAACGAGACTAACATCTGGTCCCCTAGGTCTTCCATTTTGACCCACATCCATGTTGGATCCTGATTAGTGTTGGGCCCCCCCAAACATATGAAGGTGCCTCTTTAGGCTAGTAACTTTTGAAGGGTCGGGGTCTGAATGATTTTGGATCATGATCTTAAGTAAAGATTTCAATTGATTTCAATTTATTTTCAATTGATTTCAATTTACTTTCAATTGATTTTAGTTTACTTTCAATTGGTTGAAATTTACTTTCCATTGATTTCAATTTAAGTTTAATTGATCTTCAATTGATTCCAATTTAGTTACGTTTGAATTTATGTTCAATTGATTTTAATTTAAGTTTAATTGATTTCAACTTACTTTCAATTGTTTTCAATTGTTTTCAATTGATTTCAATTTAGTTCGAATTTATTTTCAATTGATTTCAACTTACTTTCAATTGACATCCCATAGTTATCCCATAAACATATCATAGAACTATCATGGAAACCCCATAGGAAGCCCAAAGAAATCCCATAGAAACATCATAGAAATCCCATAGACATTCTTTTGAAAATCCATAGGAATCCCATAGAATTACCATCGACATCCCTTGAGAAATTCCTATAGAAATATCATAGAAACACCATAGAGTTTCCATAGACTTCCCATAGATTGGTTTTTTGAAACCCAATAAAAACACCATAGAAATCAAGGAGAGGATGCCTGGAGAATTGAACTGAGTTAGAGACAAAAGCTATAGCAAAGGAAAGGAGAAAATAATTTTAGAAAAAAACGCTTCAAAAAGAACTGGACACAATAGACTAGAGGGCCCCCAGAACAAACATACTATTGAAGATCAGGGTTGCTCATGGGCTACCCCCTCGAAAAAAATGTTTGGGTGCTGTTTATTTCATGGGATTTTGATAAGGAAGTTACTATGTTGTTTTTTGGGCTCAAATGAATTAATTGTTTTTTTGTATGTTCAAAAACATGTTGCAAAATATAGTTAATTATTCATTGTAAACAAAATCTGAAACAATGAAAAACTGCCAAAGAACACGAAAAACATGCATCAGAAAAAAACATTTGACACAATACCGATCCACCCCAACCATTACATTGGGTCAGAATTATTTTGGTAAAACTTGGCACAACAGCGTCCCATTGCACTAGTCAGGATACCACATTAAACTCCAACCTGGCTCGTTTTGGAGTGTTTTATGCTAGTCTAGAGTGGCTACATCTGGTGAAAATTGGGAGTGTTGTTTGCCATCAGGTTTACCGGATTGGAGGGGGTTCTATATGTAGGGGATGATTGCACAGTATTTGGGAACGATTCCAGAGTATTTGAAAAGGGGTTTATTAAGATTCAACTAATCAATCCACCAATGATTGAAGCTATAAATATATAATATAGCCAACCGTGGTTTATTGGAGATTGCTATACTATAATCGTTACATTTATATAGTTAAACCTGACCACATGATAAACACATACTCCACAAAGCGGGTTTTTCTAACCCTTCAGGGAATTCTCATTCCAGGGAAAAAAACATCAGAATCAGAATCCGGGTTTTCTTCGCATCATAGAATCTAATGAGGTGGTTGATTGCACACTGACCTATCGGAAGTCTGTTCTCTGCCCCAACTGTGGCACAGTGTTGTTTGGGAAAGCCGTGACTCGAAAATCGAGTCCCATGGAGGTTGTGAAAAGGGTCAAGTCGTCCCAGAGTTCCTCCGGGGGTGTTTGTTGGTTCCACACGGAATGACCAAAAACTGGAGACGCGTCACTGGGATGATGGGAATTGGACAGGCGTCACTGGGATGATTCCCACTTGACTTTCCCATCTTTGGCACAGCTGCAAACTTTGTGAAAAAGGAAGGTTCTTGGTTCAATCTTCCGGGCCACTTGTGTTTCTTCGGATTTTTCATGGAAAACCAGCGTGTTCCCTGTGCTTTATCATCATGTTTCCTGTTTCACCAGTTGGAACAAGTAGCCTCATCTAACATAGCCATTCAACATAGCTATGTCATGCCATGTCTAAGAGGTACCCTCTGGTTATTTAACATAGCCATGGAAAATCACCATTTTTAATAGGTAAACCATCTATAAATGGGCCATTTTCCGTGGCTATGTTAAATTACCAGAGGGTAAATCATTTTAACACTGTTCCATGTCTATGCCTAAGCTAAATTTTCACAGAGGCTATCCCTCACAGAAGACGTAGAAACCAGGGCAGGGCTTGTCTGAAAATATCTCGAAAACCACAAACTCACAAACCATTAATTTAGATAGCTAGGTCATGTATAAATCTGTATAAATGGGACATGGCAAAGTCATGGCAAAGTGTTACCCTCTGGTAAACTAACAGTTTGCGAACTTGAAAATGGCCCAGTCGAAATAGTGGATTTACCCATTAAAAAAAGTCATTTTCCATAGCTATGTTAGTTTACCAGAGGGTAACACTAGAAACCATTTCTAATGGGAAAATTCACTATAAATAGTAATTTTCCATAGCTATGTAACAAATTACCAGAGGGTGCCATGAATTCTCCCATGGGGCCCATGGGGCCCTCACCTCCTCTCGCCCGCCGAGATCATGATTCCACTGAATGGACCACCTTACCACGAGCCTAGGAGGCGGAGAATTTTCGCCCATGATCTGATGTGAGCATTGTGAGCATGTCAAATACAATGAGAGGCCCCCAAGATATAATTATAAGTCCCAGTAACTATAGTTATAAAATGTTATAAATACCATAAATCATAGTGACATTGGAGTTATAAACCAACTTAGCTATCGAACGGGGGCCTCACATTGTAACTTTTTAAGCATCAAACATAAGGATATGATTGGGAGAGGCTTGGCTTTTTTCGAAGTGGCTGGTGGTACTTGGCGGTTTCAACCTGTTTCAAAGATGTCACGGCCAGTCATGGTTCCTGAGGCGTCAATGGCGCCCATAAACTATCCCCAATAGAGGTTCTTGAGTTGAAATTGGTTAAGTTATATTGAGTTCAATAAGTTGAATGGCATAATAGAGGTTTTAATGTTTCATATCAGTCTATTATGAACCTATTTTTCACAATGGTTTCATTCATGTTTCATTAAATGAACCTATGGTTCAAATATCTATAACAGAGGTTCAATGTTTCAATCAATGGCACTGAAATTGCCTATCTCATATCAGTTTTGGGATGATTGTCGTCATGCCCGGTGGCATCCTGGTGAGCCATCCCGAAAATTTCATGATTTTTTTTAGCTCAGATATATAGCCTCTGGTTATGACGAACATGGCCATGGTTTTTCGATGGCCCCAATCGAAATAGATGGTTTCCCGTTCTTAAAAATGGTGGATTTTTCCATGGCGAACTGTTAGTCATAACCAGATGGTAATATATGAATGCCATAATTATACTCTTTGAGATGGAACTGTCAACGAGTTGGATTGTAATTTTTGAGGCTTCATGCCGTGAGTTTCCAGTCGGGTCCGGAATTCCCCACGTTTTTTATCCAGCTTGGGATTGGACAATCCCATGAAAATCCATGTTAAATACACAGAGCCAAGTTCCTATACCAACGCGGACATGAAGTTTCATCTGCATATCTGCCCTGTTTCTGGATGGATGGTGGAGAAACACCTCCGAAATTCAACCAAAATCAACGGGCAAGTGGGTGTTCACTAGATTTTTTTGAAGTGAGCGCATTTTAGCAGAATGAAAGTGGCCTGTGTTTTTTGGAAATGCTTTGTGCATGTTTGTGACAATCCTTTATGTTTGCGAAATGTCTATGGTATCACCATGCAAACCATGGGAACAGGATGTACTGTATTTGATTGATTGAATCTGATTTCTGATTCCTGACCTGCTGTTTTTTTGCTGATTGGTGGTTTGGAACATTCTTTATTTTTCCATATATTGGGAATAATCAACCCAACTGACTAATATTTTGCAGAGGGGTTGAAACCACCAACCAGTTTGTTTTGAGAGATTTTATAGCATTCAAAGCCCAATTTTCCAGTTAGTGGAGTCAACTTGAGTCAACGGTATTTTTTTTGTTTGCAACTGCCCATAGTTTACAAGCTGAACAAATGAACACGTGTGTCTTTGAATGCACATTTGCTGGTTGTCGATTCATCGCCGATGACAAACTCATTTTTGGGTTGACTCATTTCTTGATATATGGTTGACGACCAGATTGTTGGGTGTGATCATTCTTGGTTTATAACACTTTCCAAAAAGACACATCAGTAAAATATTCATAACATGCATTTAATCCTTTAAACTTTTGTAACTACATATCTCTGCTGGGATTTAGTATACCTGGACGTCCAAATGTATGTCCTGGTTTTAGGTGTTGAAGGCACTTGAGGTAGTTATAGCGCCCATTTTTTGAGGGTTGCTATACATGACTTTGTATTACCAATCATGAAATCGGATTAGATCACCATATACTGGTTCAATCCAACCAATCAATGCTACACTGCTGTTGGTTTAGGGTTATCTAACCATGGATTTATGTTTAGTTTGTGGAAATTTATGAAGATCGCCCTAACTCTAGGATATTATATGGGTTTGTTTGCAAGAATTGAAACAAATGGGTAACCCATTCCATCCAATGCAACAAAAGTCATCATTTTCCCTGTTCAACTTGATGTTTGAAGGGCTTAAGTAATTTTCACACAAACATACACCAAGTAGAATCCCTAGATAGCAAAGTTGGTGCAAATAACTCCAACAGCTATGGTTTATGGTAAGTCTAACATATTATAACTATAGTAACTAACCATAGTTATATAGTGGGGCTTACAAAGCAACTTATAATATAACTGGGGGGCCCATTGTTTCACATGCCAGGCCGTCTCCGGTGGGTGCCATGAGGGTTACGGTGGCAACGTGGATGGCATTAACGATGAAACATATAGTACCAGGTGAGGCCCACAAATGAAATCGCTAAAAAAAAACGACTGGGTATGGTTTGGGTTTTTTATTGGGGTAATTAATCACAGTGATTTGATAGTTGAGGTTTAAAAACGGAGCTTAGCCTAAGCAGCTTATTTTTGTTGCCCTTTCAGGAATCTCACCTTTCAGGGAATGAAATCTATCTGAGACGCGAAACGGGGGTGTTTCATATATGGATGGGTATTCCCAGTCTGGAGATAACCCAGTCTGAAGATAGACACATGAAATCCTATACTAACATACTCATATCATCGCCATATGTTTTCTCTATCCTAAAGAGTGGGCAGTGAATCAAGAGAATTATTTAACCAAAAATCCAGAAATGGTTAAGGGATGCTTGGGATATAGCTGGATTTTCACCCAGTCCAAAAGTCCAAACATAGGTGTCCAAATGCACACAGGACACGGGCCAAACAGTTGATAATCTCGGGTTTTTCATCAAAGGTGGATGGAAAATCAGTGAGAAATGGAGTATTTGAAGAGGAATACATGGGGAAATCTGGAAAATTCCTCCATAGAGGTTTCTAGCTTGGACAATCATCGAACTAAATGGGGGATGTTCCAGCTCCTCGGACCGTAGCCATGAATGATACCACAAAGTATAAATTTAGGAATGCACTTCCACTGAATGAGTAGGTATGTCCAAAGCTGTGAGGTTATTTTTCTATTTTTTGGTTATAGCCATGGAAACTACCAAGGGCCACCCACGACGAGGTAAATTCCATGAAAATCTCCCATGATAAACCCAGTATATCCCAATTTTGGGACGGGTTTCATGCCTAGTTTGGTGATTTTTCCCCCAATGAACTAAGGACATCTCGGTCGCCGATATGAAGCATCAACTCTTCCACGTGCGAGGTACGGTGGGAGTGCCCAAAAAAAACCATGGGATTCATTGAGGAAAAAAAGACCCATTTCATTGGGGATTATGGATGATTTATGAATGTTTTTCGATGGTTTATGGGTATAATTCATGGCATATATATATTATGTATATTTTATTACTATATGATGGATTGTGGATTATGGGATTCATATAGTACATATATATATAATATTATATAATGGTATATATACATATATAGTGGTAATGTACTATATATATATATATATATTTACATATACAAATGTTTATGCGTGATCATAAAATGAACATATCCCATTATTTACCCATTTATTACCATGCTTTATGTCCCATTCATGGTCATAAAAAATGTCCAGCCGTGTTTTTGAGGGCAATTTCGAGGGGATACGATGACGAGATATGCCAGCGGGATCCAAACAGCTATCCTGCGAGTTGGGAAAATCCATGGAAGTTGCCAGAAGGGATATGCCAGATTTCGTCGATTTATCATGATATCATCCCATAATCCATCATATAGTAATAATATGTAATAATATAGAATATATATATAATACACATATATATATATATATATATATATGTAGACACATAGTATAGTATTTATATATAATATGCATATGCATATATATATATAACAATATATATATATATCATCTATATCCAAAGTTTTGACGCCATTGGATCTTGTTGAAATCTTCCAGCGGCGAGGCATTACACTGAGCGTCAATGGTTCCAAGCTCAGCAACCGGAACCGGGTAACTTTTCCCAGACACGGGATAAAGGTCAGCCGCAAAAGAAATACACATATCTGGGTAAATTATAACGACCTCACTGCGACCTCACTGGAAATCATGGTTAATAAGGGAAATCATCCCCAAATGGTCTTAATTCAGGTTCGCCAGCTGATCAAGGAATGGAAGGTTCAGAATAGATGGGAGCAGCCTAGGGACATCGATGACACAGAACTAGAGCATTGCGTATGGAGCTATCAATGGGCAGTTGCACTCTTGGAATGGATACAGACATGTCATTGGCCTGAACAGCCAGTAGACAATGACCCTGGCATCTCTTGGACGGAAATCGCTCTTGCTTTAGCGATCCAACAAGGACATTGGCTCCCTGTCAAACGGGAGCGATCTGGCAGGTTTTTCACCATGCAGGCGATTACAGAAGCTGACTTGTTTGACTTGCAGTTGACACTGATTGAGCAAGCCACCAGTGCATATAACCTCATGTGCCAACTCAAAGGACTGATAGTGCAGGAGCTACTCCCTGCAGGATGTAAATTCGGAAAATGCCAGTCAATGTATATCCAGGGTTACAAAGCATGGACCACTGGCCTATCAATGAGGCCGCAATTTTTCTCACAGGACATCGTCTTTGACACTCTACATGAATATCTTAGCTTGGGACATGACGGACTTACAAAGCTGCCGAATATCCAGCTCTCTTTTGAGGATGAACGTTGGCCACATGACCTTCAGGTTTCTGACTTTGCTGAGAAGACAAGGGTATCCAGGTAAACAAAAGAAAAAGCCAGTGAGGCTGACTGGCAATGGGAAGTGCTATCCTTATTGAATTCATTTTTCTAGGTATTGTGGTGTGTCCACGTCTTTGCCTTTTCACATCGGACATGCTCCTAACACAGGAGCCGCATGCAACATTTTCTGCCCCTTTGCACTGCTGGGGGGTGGCATAAAGGTAACGAGCAACAACGGTCTTAATTCAGATTAGTGAAATATGACTAATATGACTAATATGACTCTATGACCTTATGGATAGGGGTGAGTTAATTCATCCCCATGTGCCTTGAGGGCTTTAGGGGTGAACATTATTCCCCTTTTGCCCCCTTCAAAGGGCCTTAGGGTCTACCTGATTCTGTTGTGGGACTCACGTTACAAGGTGCCGCCCCCGGTGATTTTTGTTGGTAGACATAATCCCCCTTAACTTTTTGGACATAAACACTGGTGATACCACAGTTCTTGGAGTTGTAAACAAACTTAGCAAACAAAAACTATAGATTGGCACCAGCCTGTAACTTCCAAGGGCATAAGTCATTCATGGAGTTCGTGAAGTTGGCGTTGCGCTTGCGGCACTTGAGCCAAGATCCGCAGCATTTTTTATCCAAGCAATCATTGGGAAATATACCCGAGGTAATTAAACATGGCAATGGACATTGATCATGGTGAAATTTCCATTACTGTAAAGCCTTCATTTATAGGGGATTTTCCATTTCCACGTTTGATTACTGGAGGGTATCTTGTTTTTTTTTCTGTTTCACATCTAAATAATTAAATACGACTATAGAATTCCCCAACACATCATGAGATCCTGCCATTTTGGTTGATGATTTAATCATGCCCAACTTTCCATCTAGGATTTTCGAGCAAATCAAACCTAAGTAGATGAAATTTAAGAGCTTGTATCAAGGATTTGGGGTAGTTGAGCTGGTTTTGGCTGTGCCATCATTTTGCTGTGAGCTTCGATTACATACCCTCGGGTAAACTAACATAGCTATGGAAATCTATGGGTGTCAAAAGGAAACAATCTACTTTCATTGTGGATTGTCCATATCTATTTTAGCCCACTGGTATCCTTAAATTGAATCTGAGGTCCTTGGGTGGACTGTTGCGGTCTCTACGTCCCTTGGAGCTGAACCGTTAGAGTGATTGTTCTTGTATCCCCGCGACATATACTCACTGTTTAATGAGGTTGGATCAAGATGAGAGGGCATTTTCCATTGTCAAACCACAAGATTGGCAGTGGCCCCAAAGACACTTGGCCCGAGACAATGGCCACATAGGACCACATCACAAGGGGAGAAGTAGCCATATCCTCCATATCAGTGAGTAGGGATGGTCGCAAGATACTGCAAGGAAGCCAACCTAAAGGAGCAGTGTCCAAAACCCCGGTTGGTTGATGATCAGTTCGGGGATTCTACCAATATTTCATGGGGACTATCACATTAGGGGAATCCCTATCAAGTTACATTTCGTAACTTCATGGAGGTGTGTCGATAAAATTTCACAAACCATGGCAACTATCAATTCTGGAATGAATCAATGCTGACAGATGTTCGGACATTTACCCTCCGGTAAACTAACATAACTATGGAAAATCACCATTTTTCATGGGAAAACTCACTATAAATTGCAATTTTCAATAGCTATTATAAATTACCGGAGGGTATCCTTCAATTCTGACATATGTCATATGCTCCGAAATATGTTCTGACACACAAAAAAACGGGCAAATATTCTGACATATAGTTTGACATGCAGGCTGACATTTGCTGGTGCAAAATTCATGTGGCAAAAAAATCCTGACATCTTCTGACAGGATCCTATACTGTCACCACCTGTCAAGATTCCCTCAGTTGAGGAGGCACATCCATGGGTTAAAACAATGAAAGACCAGCGCAGGGGGACTAGAACATGCTCTGAATTTGGTTTAGAACCGCCATGAATACTTTATGACCATATAGTTATATAATGTTATATAGTTATATAATATTATATAGTTATATAATGTTATATAGTTATATAATATTATATAGTTATATAATGTTATATATGTATATAATGTTGTATAGTTACATACTGTTATATAGTTACATAATGTTATATATGTGTATAATGTTATATATGTATCTAGTGTTTTATAGTTATATAATGTTATATATGTGTATAATGTTTTGTTATATAGTTTTATAATGTTTTATATGTATATAATGTTATATAATTTTAAAATGTTATATATGTATATCATGTTATATATATATACATATACAGTCGTTATAAGTACCATAAACATTCATATGGTCCAATAGTGCCTGGGCCTCAGGCACCCCCGCAGGGGATCGACAGCTTTGCTCCCAGCGACCCTGCCCCTGCGAGGGTCTGGCACCGGTGGGCCCATGGCGGGAGAGTTCAGCGGGATTTAATAGGGATTTATAGTGATTAAACCAAACACCAATAACAGCAATCAGCATTTTCAATGGGTAAATCCACTATAAATTGGACTATTTATGATTAGATGATTAGATATACCCTCTGGTAATGACTAACATAGCTATTGAACATGGCCATAGAAATAGTGGATTTCCCCATTAAAAACTGGTGATTTTCAGGGTCTATGTTAATTTACCAGGGGGTAACATGTAGTCGTGGTATTCAACAACAGAAAATAGGAATTTAATAGACATACCATGGAATTTGGCCATACATCAAATATATAGAATACATGTTTCTGGGTAAATTATAACGACCTCACTGTTCTCCCGAACCCTGGAATAATGGTTTGGATTCGGGGAATTATCCCAGAGAAACCGAAGTATTCAGGTTAGTGAATTATGATAATTTATCCAGACACATCGGCATCTTGGACAGCTTCATGGTTCAATTGGCTCATGACCTCCCACCTTTGAGATCCATCCAGTCTTGTGGTATCCAAAGGCTCGGACTCGCTCATTACATGACAAACATCGAAATCCCTTCCATCTAGTACAGGATGGGGCCCCCAAGATAGCTAAGTTGGTTTATAAGTGGCTTAACAATGGTTTATACTAGTAGATATAACTATAGTTACTGGGGATTATAATGGTTTATAAACCAACTTATAACTGGGGGGCCCCATCCTGTACCCTCTGGTAAAGTAACCTAGACCCTGAAAATTGCCAATTGTTCATATGGAAACTAATTTTCCAACCCCTATCTGCCAGGGTCTACGTTAATTTACTGGAGGGTAATAGGATCATAATAAGGATATAATAGGACTATAATGATGATATCATAGTAAGATATAGTAAGATATAGTAAGATATAGTACGATATAATAAGATATAGCAAGTATATATGATGCTTGTAATGTGGGAAAGCCAATGTCATACCTTTTTTTTGGATAGCGAAGAGAAAACGTGGCGCCATGTGTGGTGCTGGGGGATGATCGGATGATGCAACAGCTTTTGCAAAGCATCTCAGCTTGGAAATGAGACCCGCGAAAATGCCCATTGAAATAGTTGATTCACCCAGCTACAAAATGGTGATTTACCCAGCTACAAAATGGTGGATCTTTCCAGTTCGTTATCTAAACGTTTACCAGAGGGTAGAACCCCAAAGATTTGAGGATGTAAGGATCATCTCGATCATGAACCGCCTTCGTCCAACTACATCCAGGCACTGCTAATCAGAATTAGAACTTATCCCATTATATAGCTTGCACTATCCGATATCCGATTGTTGTTTGGTCCGTTTGGTGATTTACTTTTTGTTGCTGAAAAATAATGGACAAATCCACAAATAGCATTCACATGCAAAAATTATATGATCAGTGCGCCCATCATCTAATGTCGTATTGCAGGTCGTTTTGCTTTGTCCTAGATTAGAGTGTTATACAGTTAATATACCTACAGATTTCATGATTCATAAGCATGTTCCAAAAAAACTCAGCAAAACAAATGTTGGTAAAGCCTAGGTATTTCATGTTATTTCTATATCCCCACAATCTAAAATGTATGATACCAACATGTGCAGCATGTTCCTTCAGGTCATGTTGGTCGCCCAATTTCTTAGATCACAAAGTGCTACCAAGCCATGCCCGGCGCCAGGCTGCTTTGAGTGCCCTGCCTTTTTCACGCGGACACGGGTGGACAAAGATGGGAATTCATCTGGCAGTTGAGAAAAATGCAAGGAACATTGGTGGACTTGGCCAGAAATTGTATCATAACTGGTTGGTGGTTTGGAACATAAAATTTATTTTCCATTTCATATATGGGATGTCATCCTTCCCATTGACTTTCATATCTTTCAGAGGGTACGTCAACCACCAAACAGATAATATTGTATATACTGTAATTTCACGTAATTTCATGATCACATAATAACGCATATTCTGGTGTTTTCATCAGCATAGTGTTTCGTGTTTTATCAACTTGGTCACTTGGTCTCCTTCGATCCAATTCTAGCAGGTTGTATAGCTTGAACAACGAACATGATACGTATCATGTTTTATCCAACATGCACACTCTCCAAGTACCTAGAACTAGCCTAGAACAAACATGAAACAATGCAATCTACCCTCTGGTAAACTAACATAACTATGGAAAAATCACCATTTGTCATGGTAAAAATCACTATTTCAATGGCCATTTTCAATAGCAAACTGTTAGTCATTACCAGAGGGTAATATATATATATACCCACAATTTTGGAGTTACCACACGTCATGGCCACCTGGAGGGTTCAGTCATAAACTGGATGAGAATGGATCAGATCTTTGGTGGTTTCAACATATTTGGGTATATTTGGTTGGTGGTTTGGAACATGAATCTTATTTTTCCATGTATTGGGTATAATAATCCCAACTGACGATTTTTTTTTTTTTTCAGAGGGGTAGGTCAACCACCATCCAGATATGAACCAGCATACATTCAAGTGGATAGTCAAACTTGGAGGCCTTGAGAACCGACTTGAAAACATGGCTGGTGATCTGTTTTGTTTCGGGCGTCAGCTCATAAAACACATCTTCCCCATCGGTCTCCCATTTCAACATGCCATTGGTATCTGATAGCAAATTTCAATAAATTTCAAATAGCGAAACTGGCCATTTTGTCGAACAAAGAACTGACCAGTTGGGCAGTTGGTCGACCAATGCCCAACTGGTCCTGATGAAGGACAGGACTTGCCTGGCGACTTTTCAACTAGCTCATCCCCAAAATGCCGAACAGTTCTGAGTCATTTGATAAGTTGTACCCTCTTGTAATTTAACAGTTTGCTATTGAAAATGGACCATAGAAATAGTGCATTTACCGAACTTAGAAATGGTGATTTTCCAGTTCGCTATGTAACAAATTACCAGAGGCATTTTTGTTCATTCATTTTCTGAGATGCTGACAACGGTCTTCAAAAGTTTTCGGACCTCCGGCGGCTCAGGCATCATTTGTATTCGCGATGACGGTGTTGAGAGGCGATTCGCCCGCGAGACGTTAAGCCTTAAGGGATGGTCGAGGAAGTGCGTGAAGTGGAGGTTTCCTAAGCCATGGGGGTACCCCCAAATCTTCCATGAAATTTTAAACCATGATGGGATGATAAAATGATTTGGATTATCTATTTTCATGGTACATATGGTACCCCCAATAAGTCATTTATAGAAATTTTTAATCGATGGATCTTCCATGTTTTTTTTACCATACAGCGAGCGACCGGGGTACTCCCATGACTATGGAAACCCCCAAGTATAAATCCATTGAACTCCGATGAACATCCACAGCACCCCCCAGGTTGACGTTGCTGTGAAGGGCAAGGTTTTCACCAGGGTTTCGACATGCTGCATAACCATCCCCAAATCTGTGGATGTTGTTTCTTTTCTTGAAGTGTCTTCGCTATCTTCATTCAATGTTCAGACGAAGTGTCTGGAGAAGTTGTTTTATCCAATGAACAAAAAAGAAACAAGACATTGTTGAAATCGACATTTGATGGATACGATGCTAATATTCATACTGATCAATGGGATCCTACAGTACTGTATATCCATGATGGATCAAGGACGATCATGATTTCTTCCCCCATGATGTGGGCTTTCATGGCCTTTCCAGATCTATGTAAACGTTTACAGGCGTGTACCCTCTGGTAAACGTTTACATAACTATGGAAAGATCCACCATTTTGTAGCTGGGAAAATCAACTATTTCTATGGCCATTTTCAATAGCAAACTGTTAAATTACCAGAGGGTATATACTCTCATAACAACTATTCTTTCGGGTTGCTTGAAACTAACCGCCAGCTTTGTCTCGAACAGTTTCGGCATTCCCTTATCCTCAAGTAAAGAAACACGGCATTGAACAATCCCAATGGTTTTCTTGCCGGAAATCATTATGCATACATATTATGAATGGAAATTTGTGGGAACACTTGGATGTATATTTCCATTCTCATCTTTGGCAGAGGGTCACAACGCTTGGTGTTTTTTTCTCGTTCAGTATCTACGGCAAAGTTTCTTCTTTTGTGCCAGAGAAGTCCCCCGTGACCCGCCAGACCAAATGTCGTTGCGGTTCGTGCACAGAGCGAGACTTTTGGAGTGCCTTGGCTCAGCTCAGAGCTAACTGAGCTAATGCCGGAGAGAGCAATAGGTTTTGTTCGCCTCAAAAAATGGTTCAATGGTCATTCATTCATGTGGAAAATAGCGGGACACATGATGAAGCATCATGTTTTTTTTTTATGTGTTTTTTGGATGGTCCCTGAAGTTTTCAGACAAACCCAACTTAGCTAATCCTTTTGATTTTAGGGTTGCCCCATACCCAAAATTCTGTACCTGATTTTGATTTGAACAAACAGATGAAGGAAATTGCCTGAAGATGCTTGGTGGGCAAACAGATCTCTGGTTGGTCGCTGATGTTAATGTGGTTGGTTATTTGTATGGCTACAACTATAACCATGGCATACCATGGCAAAATAACGCCAGAGGTTGAGATATATCTACTGATTAAGTGGAACTGCACTCCAAATACTATATAGCCTTCAGTAATCGAATTGTTGATGGGATTTACTGTATTTCTTTGTCATATGTTTCTCTTTTTTTTGACCTAGCGCGCCATAAATGATGGTTCACATCAAATTGAAACCGTGAATTTAATGGCGCTCCTTTTTTTGGATTTTGAGATAAAACACATGCTGTCTCAAAATCCCCAAAAAATCTGATCAGCCTTATTTAAATCAGAAAATTATTAATGCTGATCCATCAAATTTTGACTGTGAAAAATATGATTCCATTTTTAATATTTTTCCCCACCAGGTCAGTGTCTCGCGTCTTTTGACAGAACCCAGGTACAGAATCCTTCGGCCATTCCAGTCCAATAATGTCCCACGATATCTCCATGGGGGTGATGCGATTTTCCCAGAAAAACAAAATACAGATTGTTGGTTATATAAATGTGTATATATACGTATATATTATATTATATGATATTATATAATATGATATTATATTGTTTTACATTATATTACATTATATTGTATTGTATTATATTTTATTAAATTATATTATATTATATTGTATTGTATTATATTTTATTATATTATATTGTATTTATTACTTTACATTATATTAGTTTATATTATATTATATTATATTATATTATATTGTATTATTATATTACATTATATTATATTACATTATATCATATTATATTTTATTATATTATATATATATATTATATTATATATGTATTATATTATATTATATACATACACATATTATATATTATATATATAAATATATTATATATATAAATAAATTATAGATATTGTATATATATATTATATAATATGTATATATTATATATAATATAATTTATAATACAGGCCCATAATGTCCCCAATGTCCCCATAATATCAGTGTGTTTTTCCATACCGATCCGGGCCGTTTCCATTCAGACCGCGAAGCTTCCGGATGCACTGCACTTGGATTGTCTTCGTGGACGGTTTCTTGGCTCCGAACGTCATCCGGGGTCATCGCCGAACAAAATGGACATTTTAATGCCAAAATCATGAGAAGGTATGGAAAAATGAGGAAAAATGGAGGTGTTGATGCTAAAATCAGGGGAAGGTATGGGAAAACCAACTGTAAATGGAGGTTTATAGCTGGACACAAGAACTATAAATGGCTGCTTTTCCAGCTAGCAACGTTTGATTGCCAGCGGGCAAGCCTGACGTGACACATTTAATCTAGTAGAATGACACGAACCAATGCAATGTAATCTGATATCATACACATATTAATATTTATCAATTGGAAGCTATGCTTTAGCTCAAAGACCTAATTATTCCTCCTGTGTGGGCTTTGTTGATAGCAAAACCGGACTTCAAGACTGCAATGTTTTCCTTTGCACAATGTTGGTCAAGCAAAGCCCGCTTGCCCAGGTTTGCCAGAACAGTTTTTTTTTTTGCCCCAGGGGTTACAATTCTGATTGGGTTTTCCATAGTATGAAGCTTTCCTGAAATGGGGGTACCCCAAGTTGTCATCCATTGATGGGATTTTCCTTGATTTTCCATTTTTTTGACCCCACTGTAAATTGGGGATCCCCATTTATGTTGACCCCCCGGTATCTATCATTACTCCGATGATAATTTTCAGTTCTAGGATGTCATGCTGTCCAGACAGACTATCCGATAGACTTAAGACATAAAAATGATGTGGAAATTGAGATTCCTTTAAGAAATCTTTGAACACACGTTGTTTGATTTCAATGTCAGTTTTAACAGGAAATTGAGATTCCTTCAACAAACCGTTGTTTGATTTCAATGTCAGTTTTAACAGGAAATTGAGATTCCTTTAACAAACCCTTGTTTGATTTCAATGTCAGTTTTAACAGGAAATTGAGATTCCTTTAACAAACCCTTGTTTGATTTCAATGTCAGTTTGTTGTGTTGTTGTTCTCGCTAAACGATGTTTGTCCTGTTGATATGTTATATGAGCGGGCTCGCAATCCCAATCAAGTCCCAGGTCCCATCATGGTGCCAGGTTGGTTAGTTCTAACTTGCTGGTGGTCATCAAAGAACACCAAACTTTGGTGAAGGCTAGCTAAATGTCTTCGTTTTTAGTGGATATATATATATGCAAACATGAACTATCAATCCAAAATACATCAATATAGCAATGTACACCCATATTGCCATGAGTCCAAGAGTATATATGATTTGACCATGATCCAAGTAACCTCCATGAACTTCTGTTTACCACACCGACCCCTCTCGGTGTTTTTATCCTACAGTTCATTTGCTTAAATCACGTTTGTCACTGGGTCAACAGTGGATACTTAGGAAAAGTCATAATCAAATACTGTATATACAATATTGTACATATATATATATACACCTTAACACAACAAAATATATCTTTGGTTGTTTTAAGATGTTTTGAGTTACAGTTTTCTTATCCAATCATCTGGGATGACAATGCCAACCGGGCCAATCGATTTGAATATGGGAGTAAAACCACTAGTGATTGCGAGGCGTTCCAATGACCTATCCCATAGGATCCATGTATGCTATATATGGCAACATTTACCATCAATATACCCCCAATGTTAGCATATATACCATACATGGATCCTATGGGTATAGGTTCCTTAAGCAATTGCGAAAACCCATAGGAATCAGGCTGATCATACTCCATACATCTCCATACCCCATGGATTTCCAAGAGGTTCTTGACACTGATCACGTGGCTTCATACTCATTTCCGTCTTGGTAAACTATCAGTTCAAATAATTTTAGATATAAATTTATTTACCAACACAAACCATAATAATATGTATGTATATATATATATATGTGTGTCATTTATAATTTATACACATACACCCTCCTAGTACTCAAACATGGCTAGCTGGATCTTCATCCGTTGCCAACTGAGAAATTGCCGCAGGCGATCGCTGGCAATTTCTATACTTATTTGGAGATTTCCTTAAATGGAGGTACTGTACCCCCAAAATCATGGGTAAACCACAGCAAACCAATGCTAAGGCAAGGTCTGACTTGGCTGATTTGGGGGTCTCCCATGACAAAACGGCAACCTCCAATTAAAGTTATATCATACGTCCTAGCTAACCATAGAATTTACCTACACTTATAAACCAACTTGGCTAACTATGGGGCCCCAGCTTGTAAAGGGATTTCCTTTCCCACCATATTTCAGGATCCCTCTCGGGCTGAGGCCATTCCCACGCTGAGGCCTTTTGGTAAAGTTGCCACGATTCAGGGTCAGAAAAGGAGTGTGTCTGAAAATGGGGCCCCGAATGATAGCCATTTGATGTGGGGAAGCACATTTGATGGCAGATGGATGGAATGGGATAGCCATGGATAGCCAATTTTCAGACAAACCCAGCTCTGTTGTTCACCCTGGAAATTCAAGGCTGCCCAGTGTTTTCGGATGTGGTCAGATTCATTCTCCTTGGAGGAAGAAAGCCATGATGTGGTCATTTTTTTATTTTCACATGTGCATTCTTTCCAAAGCTGGGATGAATTTCCCAGTTTTTGGGGGGATTGTCATGCATCCATTTGGGGAAAAAAAACAATGGCATGGGGATACCGCAACCTCGCTGGCTGGCTTATTTCATGGTGAAAAAATCCATCTCTATACATGGATGATGACTGGGGGTAGCCCTATTTTAGGAAGCCCGCATATTCTTGGATCAATACAGGATGGGGCCCCCCAGTGATGTTTGTTGGTTTATAAACCATGAAATAATCCCCAGTAACTATAGTTATATCTACTATAAACCATTGTTAAGCCACTTATAAACCAACTTAGCTATCTTGGGGGCCCCATCCTGTATAGATTACTATGGATTAATATGTTTATTGATCTACTATCGGAATTTACTGTGGATTACGACACGGATTTACTATGGATTTACTATGGATTACTATGATCTATATGGTTGAATATGGATTGATATGGTTACTATGGTTTCTATGGTTACTATGGTTACTATGGTTATTTCAGGAAAGCTCCATGACTGTAGGCTTTACCGGGACGATTGTAGCTGTTATGTTTGGACTATGGCACTCAGCTACGCAGCTAGGTCCATTTTTGCTGGTATGAATTAACTATTTGCTGGTATCTTCCATTTTTTAGACATCCAAATATCACTTTGTTAATGATATATTCATACATATATATATACATATCATTGTCATATCGCATTATCTTCCATATATGTATACACACATACATACATGCATGCATGCATACATACATGCATGCATACATACATACATGGATGCATGGATGCATACATACATGCATATAGTCATACATACATGCATGCATGCATACATACAGACATACAGACATACAGACATACACACATACAGACAGACATACAGACATACAGACATACACACATACAGACAGGCAGACAGACATACACACATACATACATTAAAAAAAAAAAAACACAGACAGACATACATAACATATACATCATACATAACATACATAACATACGTAACATACAAACCATGCATAACATACATAACATACATAACCTACATAACATACATAACATACATACATGCACAACATGCACAACATGCACGACATGCACAACATGCACAACATGCACAACATGCAAAACAAGCACAACATACACAACATACACAACATACACACCATACACAACATACACAACATACACACATACACACATACACACATACACACATGAACAGATACCATACCATGCTATACCATACCATACATGACATACATTACATACATTATATACATTACATACATTACATTACATACGTTGCATACGTTGCATACATTACATACATTACATACATTACATACTTTGCATACATTATATACATTACATACATTACATACATTACATACGTTGCATACGTTGCATACATTACATACATTACATACATTACATACTTTGCATACATTACATACATTACATACATTACATACATTACATACAATACACACAATACATACATACATACATTACATACAATACATATCATACCATACATTACATACACTACATACATTTCATACAGTACATACATTGCATACATTACATACATTACATACATTACATTCACACACTACATACCATTACTTAACATGACATAACATATCATTATGTTACATAACATTACATAACATTACATACCATTACATAACATTACATAACATTGCATAACATCACATAACATTACATAACATTACATAACATTACATATCATCACTTAACATTACATAACATTATATAACATAACATTACATTTCCATACATGCATACATAAATTATATATATATATATATCCCATGTATATATCCCATACATAGACTGTATATATATATACCATGTACATATCCCATACATGTATATATATAATATTTTGATGTATGCATATATCCCACACATATACATATACACACAAACGTATATATATATATACATACACACCCCATGTATATATATATATATATACACAATTTGGATCATAAATCCATATGTTTTGGGGATGGCTTGACTTTTCTCGAAACCACCTGGGCAAATTTATGA
>Ga0126342_10005298_pt1 | contig 22442 bp, 23 predicted proteins | sample Cyp1metagenome_FD_92528 | JGI IMG/M metagenome (GOLD analysis project Ga0126342, IMG submission 92528) | Coral microbial communities from Lord Howe Island, Old Settlement Bay, Australia - Cyphastrea 1 metagenome | ecosystem: Host-associated > Invertebrates > Cnidaria > Coral ...
ATTGAAAGTAAATTGAAATCAATTGAAAGTAAATTGAAATCAATTGAAAGTAAATTGAAAGTAAATTGAAATCAATTGAAAGTAAATTGAAATCAATTGAAAGTAAATTGAAATCAATTGAAAATCAATTGATTTTAATTGAAACTAAATTGGTTTCTATTGAAAGTAATTAAATTGAAATCAATTGAAAGTAAATTGATTTTAATTGAAACTAAATTGGTTTCTATTGAAAGTAATTAAATTGAAATCAATTGAAAGTAAATTGAAATCAATTAAAAATAAATATTCAAAAAAATTGTTGAGGGGGGGGCGCAAAAAAATGGTCAGTTATTGAGTAAACTAAAATTGTTTAGGGGGGGGGCCTCACACTAGTCAGTCGACAACATTAATTTGCATCATTCATAGATCTTAGCGATCTTAGAGTCCATCTGTTCAGCTGATTTTATCAATAGTTGATCCGATTTTCCAAAATTGCCACCTCGTTGGCAGCTGCGCAGACCCAGGCCACAGGCGCAACACCCAGAGTCCAGAAGACGTAGCCTGGGACCTTGGATTCACAGCAGGTTTCCCATTGAGTGGGGCTCAGACTGGGGGTTAACCCGCAAAAAGTGCGCTTCAGCCATCAAACATGTAGGGGCCCGGTTAACTATCAAAAATGGCGGTCAATTTGGTGCTGTAATATATTATAGTAGCCAATTTCAATATCGTATTCAATAACACCTAAAATCATGGATGCCAAAATAAATAGACCCAATACATTCAAACAGGGTTTGGTTCGGGTGATATTGTATTTCAAGGAAAGGGATTGCTAGGGCAAACAATTGAAGAATTGATGCGCACGCGGACTAAATGTTAAACTTAGTCATTTGCAATAATACCGTTTGTAATGCTGATTGACAGGTATCCAAGATAGAAAACATATACGTATATTCGTCAAAAATGGATAGTTTTAGCCCAGAAAATGATTAAAAACCAACGTTTTGCGGGGCCATTGGTATGTCAATAATATGGACCCATTCCTATGTGAATGCCCCTCCAGTAGTAGCTAACTGATCTCCATATCATTGAACTGATTTGACTCTTTAATACAAAGCATGTTTCTCCCAAGAAAGCCTGGAGGTCTTTTGCAAATTCTCCTTCAAAAGGTTATCGAGCAATATTTCATCAAAAGGTTATCCAACAAAATTTCTGTAGTTTATCCAACAATATTTCATCCACTTACTAGTTGAGTATCGGTTCAAATCGTCCCCGAGAAAATAGCTGAGCCGGCAACTTGCTAAGTCACCAGTTCCAAGCTGCTTCTCTCATAGCTGCGTGATGAGTATCCCCAGTTATTAACACCAGTTGCTCAGTTCCCATGTCTCAGTCTTATTACCAAACATTTTCAAAGATGTTGAGGATGCCATGAAGCCATGATATAACTGATCATCAATCGTCAAGAACTGCTCCTTGTCACTGGGTTTGGCTCGCCTTTAGCCTTTGGCTAGACTCCTGGAGATGGCAATGGCAAAAAAAATCGATCTTATTACATCTGATTCCCAAGCATTTTCGAGGATGCCATGAAGCCATGATAATTCCCATTTCATCAAATAATCATGTTCCTATATTTTCCACCATAATCCCACCATAGTCCCATTTCATACCACCGTTTTTCCACCATTTTTTCCCACCTCCCAAATCCTGGACTGATCCTTCCTGCGTCGTGACACCAGCAGCGAAGGTGCGCATGCTCCTTCTGGCCGCTCCAGATGCTGGCCGACCGCCACCGGAGATTGTGGGGGCGGCGCTGAAGGCGAAAAAACAATGGCTTACTTCGAAAGTGGTGAGGCTATCTAAGTAGCCAAGTGGATTTTTAATATTTCGGAGATGCAACTTAACATGCTGCAAAACCAACTTGTAGTTTATATATAATTTATAACTCGATGCAACGGGGTAGGTATAAGATTATTTGAACCTACTTTTGAAAAATAATGAAATCTATGGTCAATCATGTGGCAGAGACAACAGTAATGGATGAATAATGGATCGTGGATGATAGTGGAATATACCATCTGTTAGTTTGTTAAAGTTTGCGGACTGGAGCAGGGAGAATATGAACAACAAGGAAAAACACATGTTGTTGAAATTAACAGGGCTAATACTAACACATCAAAAGATAAGAACATAATTTATCACAGTTTGTCTAGGCAGTTACTTTTTTTCGGGGGGGGGGACGGTGCTATAAATCAACAACTGGGAGTCAAGATAGCCAGCCTGGCTGGTGTTTCCCAAAAGATGTGGCTGGCTTTGGACTGTTTTTTTTCTTCTCCTATTTAAGAGCTAAAAAACAATCAAACAACCAACAGTTGCATGTACCTGCACTTAGCGATGAATGAATAGATAGCTGATAGCTCGTGATACACCCCATTGAAATTTCCTTGAAAGTATCGCGTGTTTGGATGTCCATTGGCATGCATACACACTGAATAGTGCCACTGTCCATTCGGGCTCGAGTCGTGATCGAACATATTGGATGCTGACAGGCTGCTGGTGTGCCCATCAATGATCAGCCGTGCCCTCAGAGTGATGGGCATGGCTACTGCTTGCTACCGTAGTATAACTTGGAGAACCATGGACAAAACCCCCATGAGAACTGGACCCCGAAATGCTCCGTTGAGGGAACCTTTTCATAAATGGGTTTACTATGTTTTATTCAACGCAGATGAACAAAACCAGGGAGATGATGAGATCAGTTTGTTTATTTCCTGTTCATGACAGTTAAGTTGTCCATTCTCCAACCAGGTAACCACCAAACGCTAAGATGACTGTGTGACATGTTCTGTTGATTGCTCCCCAGTGGATATGGTTCAAAGCCCGCTTTCCCGTTTGTTTCACTGAAAAATTCAACTAAAACCATCTGAGCACGGCGGATGTGCCACTTCCAAGTTAGTTAGCAAGAGGGTACGCAGCATTTTGTTCGAAATCGAGCCCCTCCCCCGAAAAAAAAAGGTTTATCCTTAGGTTCCCACTAAAATTGCCGTTTTGCTGAGTACTAAGTACCCTTGTTTGACAAACCCAGATAGCCAACTACCCAGCTACTGTGGGTGTAATTCCCCCACTGCTGTGTCAAATCCAAACCGTCCCAAACCCATATCAGATACATATAATTATACTATCGTATACTATCATATACTATCATATACTATCATATACTATCGTATACTATCATATACTATCATATACTATCATATACTACCATATACTATCATATACTATCATATGCTATCATTTACTATCATATACTATCATATACTATCATATACTATCATATACTATCATATACTATCATATACTATATATATATTATATTATATATAATATATATATAAATATATTATAATAAATATATTATAATAAATATATATCCCCAAATCTGGTGTTTTGAATCCATGTTTCATCTCTGTTGGGTAAATATATATATATATATGCAATGTACGTATATTTATAACTACGGCGTACATTGCATATCTGTCTCTCTGTCTGTCTATCTTTCGTTATTACCAATATTTATGAATATATCAGATCTGTGATGGGTCTCAGATACACATACATATATATATATAAATAACCCTGATAAATAACATATAGATATGGATAAATGGTGCCATTTATTTTTTATATATATATATATATATCATATACATATACACATCTGTTTGTGGGTTTCAGACCGAGGAACTTGATCAGAGCCTTAGAGGAGGCGGGGTTTGAAACAACCGCGCTGCACAGCGCGGTTGTTTCAGCTGGAATGTATTGGAATGTATTAGCAACGTGAAGACAATGCGGGTGTCTGAACATGTATGGGAAACCTTTGGGTTTGCAGATTATACAATCATGGTTCATCGTGATGTTCCCTATAGTAAACTATTTGGTGGGCATACCATTTGTTCGAGACTTTTGGACTATCCTAAATTAGACTTGCTGTAAGTTGTAAGTTAGCTAGTGTATGAGGAGCACGTTAACCAAGGTCAATGCGCATTATTGTATTGTCCGTGGTTAAATAATCTGGGGCCTATCCCTGGCGAAGTTGGATCCCAGTGATCTCAAGCTGCACAAAAAGTGATGGACAAGTTGCAAGGAAAATATCTGACATAGTGCCATCATATTCCATTCACTGGTTTTCTTCAAGATGTCGCACCAGAAGCAAACATGAACAAGCACAAGACCAATTCCTGTATCCAATCAACTCTTTTACTTGTACTTGCCTCAACTCCAGGGTACTTCTCGATTATTCTAGGTTTTGATTTAAAAAAAATGGCACGCAACCCTGGAGAACATATGGAGGAACAAAAACACATTAAAAAAAAACAGGCCATCCTAGAGATTAAAAACCTCGAAACATTATAACATGCTCTAAACTGTACGTTTGTTTCATGTTTTTTTCAGGGAAATCCCCGAAGCAGCCAGGCGGCCGGCGCACGAGGTGGCAATCCGAGCCGCGAGGCGAAGCGGCGAAGTTCCCCAGAAGCGGTGGTTTCTTGAAATGGGGGTGTTGAGATATCATATTATACCACTAAAAAAAAATGTATATGTATATATATATACCTGGATCCTCTTGATCGTGGAAATTTCCACACCAAAGCCAAAATCGATCAATTTTGCGAAGCTCCAAGTATATATATATATTCCAGTATTGGGAAGCTCCAGTTATATATATATAATGGGGATGTTGATATCCTAACCCATCTGCGAACCATGGAACCATGGTGCTGGAATATTTACCTACAAAACTGGGTGATTTATGTTGGGTAAATGTTGGTAAATATTCCATACATGGAGCATATGGGTACAGTAATGGTATAATGATTAGAATGAACCCTTTTTTACGGTAGTTATAATGATATAATGTTATTATAATGAGATTATAATGACGTTGTGAAATCATGTTGCCACCTTTGCGTTTGTGTATCGGAATGGCACATCAAGCAGAGTTGATTCCTCTCAGATGGTAATGTCAATAGGAAGAGATTAATCAACCCTTCCTGGGGGTGACCTCGCTGATGGATCAACCAGGGTTTATTCGTTTGGGGTTAACATTTCTTCAGCGACCTAGGTTCATGTGTTAACTAAGTGAGCCAACGCGTGCTTGGGATGCAGGTCCAGCTGTGAGTGACACATCATAAGCATAGTTGTAGATATATGGTATAGGGTTTAGATTCTAATTTAATCATATTTAATTTAGGGGGATTATAAACGGATTTGAAGCAGTCTTATATCCATTCATCACGGAAACTGCTCCCTCAAGGGTCATGTCACCTGCAAGGATGTGGTCCGTGCACGTTCTGGGGCGCACGACTACAAGGTGGCACCACGGCCGGCAGGGAAACCCAAGGACATGATATCGACCAAGAACCGTGAAATTTGTTGGATAGTAGGCTTCCCCATGGTTCCAACTCTTTTTTTTTCGCACCTCCAAGTTTAAAGTTCGAAGAGGAATTTGCCAATAATTGATATAACATGATGTAACACTTTGTTTGTAGGATGTTTTTTGTTTCGGGTTGCCACAGTGCCACTCATCAAATTTTGGTGGATTTCTGAGCGTAGAACCTCCCAAGGATTCCGACGGCGGAAGCAGTGGCTCCGAGGATAGCGCGTCCGGGGTCTCGGGGATGCAGGATGAGTAGATTTTGTGGTTCACCCCAGGTCGGAAGTGGGTTATGACTTGGAAGCCCAGCTACATCAGTTGCACCCCTAGGCTTGGCTTAGTCCAGTCATCTCACTGGGGTGAAGTACTGAAATTCACAATTACTGGGCGGAGCCAACAAGTGTGTCCAGCAAGAATTTGAAAAGTGAAACAAACCAAACATAGGGTCAAATGAGCCAACAGAAATTTGTAGTTTGGTTAGATTGCTAGGTAACCCTTGAATACATCTCACAACCGAATCGAACATGAACACCCATCTAAAACGGGTTGTATTCGCTTTTGCCAATTCCTCCCCTCTGATATGGCCCCCCGTAGACACCATGGATTTGCACTGGGATTCCCAACCCAGATCTTTACAGATTTTGTCTCTGAGGCGCCCCAGGGAGCCACGACAGCAGGACGCTCTTCAGCGGCGACGTCGGATTTGATGGGTTCATGCGCCAACGGTTTGAACTACTTCGGGTTTTCGACTTAAAAACTAGGAACTTTGGAAGTTGAGTAATGTTGGGTCAAGGGTTGTTTGGTGGGTGATTGCCAGAAGGAAATGGCACATCTAAGATTGGCCATGATTGGCCATTGACCGTTAAATTGACGGGCACAAACTTACTATTCATCGTATCGAAGTGTTTTCAATGTGTCTGTTCCTATCCTTGCGGCCCTTGCCATGCATTGACCACGGGTGGGTGGTTACGTTATGATATAGTCACAGCATGTCACAGCTACGTACTGTTGAAGGCCTCCCTCTCTAGATGTCCCTCATCCTGAAAATATAGGTGTTTGCGGAATTTGACCTATATCGATTGGTTTTAGCCGAAATACCTAGATGATTACTTAGGTTTTTTGGACTTAGGACTTTGTTTGGGCTGTTCTGCATGATTTTGAGCCTAATGAGGAAAGGCAAACAAATGCTTGCAGCCCCGCAAAGACCCGCACAACTCCCACAAAAAACGCAAATCCTGAAATTTCCTTGTTTGTGTGGTTTTCGATTTTTTTCGATTTCAGACACTCCTCACCTTGTGTATATTTGTGTATGGCGCAGTGCTGAGATTTCCTCGGAACATACACGTTTGGCACCAACGTGATGTTATTTTTCGGTTGTTTGGCCGCTTGGCCCATCTTCTTGGAACGACACGTTTTTCGCAGAGGGTCGAGGTCGATAGGCACCCCAGTGATCAAGCCTCATCGAATTTGGCAGATCGGGTTGAAGATTTGCCGCATCCGTAGCAAATCCTTGTTGATTACTTCGATGGGTTGCCACCAAAGAATGATATGGTTCATATTGATTCATGGTTCCCCCTTATCAAACAGCCCAGTGGCAAATGAACATTTGCAGTTCACATTTTGCCGGTTGGTGTTGTTGTCATTTCTTTCCATCTGTACCTTTGGCCGACGCTTACCATCCCCCAAACTAATATAGACACTGCCACGAGCTGAGGGTTTGATTTTATGCTACCTTGGTTTTTGTTCACCCTTCATTACAAGCCACCAGTTGCCCTCCCAAACATTTTGGCGATTTTCAGAGTTACGGCTCGAGGATATCCCGTTTTTTTTGCTCATTGAGTTGTTCGTAGATATTGGCTACATCATTAGTTGGTTAATCCCATTGTTGCTTCAGTCATTTTTTTGCTGTTGAAATTAAAATTCTGGATAAACCGCTTAAAACCCAATACCATGATAAACTATGATAAACTTTCTTGGAATTTTTGAAATTCCCATGTTGGTTGCCGTTTGTTCACAAGACCCGGGAATGATCTGAGTCAGAGTGACGAGAACGGCAGGAGATCAAACCTCAGACAGCTGTCCTGACCTCAAGCACCGCACCACTGGGATTTGTCCAAACATTGTATTCTTGGGTAAGCGGTAAGCATACACAAAATGTGGAAATTCTTGGTTTCCCCAGGAGTATGATCTACAAGTGGTGGGTTTTCCATTGTCTAAACGGTTACAGGAGGGTTTGTACTGCAACTTTGATGGAGAGAATTAACGAAAAATCGCTAGACTTGGCCCTCCCATTTTCAAGTAAAAACTAGGCAGAAGGGTTGCCTCAGCTAGGTTTTAGGAAACAACATGTGGAAATGGAACACCTTTATTTTTGGATTTCTTTAGGCAATGACAGAGCGCAGGGGTATGTTATTTCTATATTTTAAAACTTACTAGATTGCCAGGACTTGTTGCTCACCTATTTCTGTACGGATCTGCTCACTTATTGGGTAAGTTTTCAAACTTTTCGAGTGATTCGTGACCGCTCAGTTGGTAGAACAATGACATCCATGGAATCTTCCAGGTTGCGTCCATCACCTTCAACAGTGCATTGGCGCAGATGAACAAGAAACCCATTCAGGCTGTCGGTCTTCAGCAATGAGTGTGAAAAAAACACGGGATATCCAGGACTCTAGGATAATATTAATATATTATATATATATATATATATATACAAGATATATAGATATAATTAATATATAAATATAAATATATATATATGACTTATATATGTTTAGACAGTCACATGACTCACGTTCACGGCTGAGCTGAGCCGTTCACGGCTGGCGCTTTGCGCGTCTCGTCAGGCCATGCGCGTTCTGGAAAGCATGCGCGTCAGCATGCCCGATGTGGCCGCCCTGCAGCGCATGGATCAGTTGCGCAATGGCGGCAGGCGCTGGAGCGCCTGCTGTGCCATTCATGGAATCTCATCAACGCGGGGTGTGGTAAACTAACATAGCTATGAACAATCATCCTTTTGAAGGGGTAAATCAACGAACTAAATGGCAATTTCCAATAGCTATGTTAAATTAAATTACCAGAGGGTAAAGAATTTGTGTGGGATAACCGGGTTCAATTACTGCAGGCTATGGGATATATAGTGAGATATAATTCATACTATATTGGGATATTATTGGATGCCATAATACTTTAATATAGCATTTTACTTTATCACTATTTGCATATTATATCAATACTACGTATATCAGGCTAGTGGTTTTAGCCTTAATATTTGGATGCACAATGACCTCACGTCGAGACCGAAGCCTGAGATCAATGCTACCTGGGATCATGAGATTGAATGTACCTTATAATATTATAGGCTATAGGGATAACTAATGTATGTATTAATGGGATTATATGGGATTGCTGGGATTAACATTTCAAAACTAATGGGAGAATCAATGGCATAATTCATGATCATTGGATATACCCTCTGGTGTCATCAAATGTGGCCAGCTGGAAAAATCCGCAAACTAAATGGTTGGGAAAATCATCTATGAACCTATGATCTATGCATGAGCGATTTCCCATTGCCACATGTGATTATGGGTGGGGTAGCTTTTTCTTGAGGATTATGTCAGGATGATGGTTTGTAGGACCCCAAACTGGTTCGTTGGGGACGGTAGATCAAGTTTTATTATTTGATGATTGGCTTGGCCGATTTGAAACCAGCAGTGGCACCGTGCCAGTTTTACTTTGCCAAAGGAGCCGGAGGACTGGCTGGGCATGGGCAAAGTGCTTTTCAACGGGCCCCAAAAATCCTTGAAGAAGCCATACTGGAAGTCTGCAAAAGTCACCAGAGATGATGGTTAGATATGGTCGGGAACATTGGAACAAAACCTCTTTTTCTTGGATTTGTTCAATACCTTCTTGGTAAACTGCCCCATAACTATGGAATATGACAATTTTTAATGGGTAAATCCACTATAAATGGCCATTTTCAATAGCAAACTGTTAGTTTTCCAGAGGGTACTGATTAGAACCTTGCTTTTTCGCCGGTGATGCGACTGAAATTTCCACCATCGCCGGTTGAACCATCCCGAAGGATGATGGGGTATTCAGATGCTGCTTTCAACAGTAACTTGAGTAATTATATAAATGGGAAATTATAAATGGGAAAGATAATTAACCATAATATGGGTAAATTATTCATAAATATGGGTACAGTTATCCATTATTAATATATATCTGGATAAATATACTGGCTGGTGGTTTCAAATATTTTTTTTATGACTTTCCATCATATTGGGAATGTCATCATCCCAACTGACTTTCGCATATTTTTCAGAGGGGTAGGTCAACCACCAACCAGTATATCATCAATTCAGTAGTCTTGTTTTCGCAAAACCGATTCCTTTGCTGCGTTCCTCCTAGTTAGCAAACTGGTTGCCAGTTTGAAATCATCAGTTAACAGAACATTTGATGGTTTAGCAGGGTCTTATCATCATGTTCTCCCAAAAAAAAGCATGTCAAGCCCCAAGATATGTTGGTTTAGCATGGTTTAGCCGGTTTAGCATATATATATATATATTGTCCCATATATTTTCGCGGTTTTCTCCAGACGACATGGCAATTCTATGCAGTTCTATGGTGTCCATCCCCCAAAATTCCCCGCGTTCAGGAAGTGGTGCGAACGCTGTGTCAGGTGGCACCGGACGCTGGGCGCCCACCCCCTGAGGCGCCGGACAGGATGTTTCATGATTTTTCGATTCTCAGAGTCTCAGATCTTTGGGGAGAGACTAATACATGGAGGTTTCCATAAATGGGGGTACCCCGAAATGGATGATTTGTAAGGGAACATCCTATTAAAATTGATGATTTACGGGTACCCACATTTTAGGAAACAACCATATATATATAGATCACATGAAATCTATAAAAATCTTTAGTTAATGATTCCATGAGTCTTGAGGGAATATTTCAATCTTTAGTCTAGTCAAAATGAATAGACACGAAAGATTTTGATCCTTCATTATGAATCCCTCGGGGTCGAGCATGCCCATTGCTTGATGGTGTGATATGGTGTGATGATCAAGCATCCTATTTGGGGCTACCAAATGCCAAATGATGATTTATACCCTGGTAATATAATCTTCACACAATTTCATGTTATGTGATGTGTGTTGATACCAAGATGTATTCACCAAGAAACCCGCCCAGTAATTTTAGATGGATCTTCGAGGTAATTTGAACTGTGTGATGTGAAAGTTTGCCCAGTCATAACGTGGTAAAGCCTGGCTGCCGTAGTCACCATCCCCAAGTCACCAATTTTTGATGGGATTCCAACCTCCAAATGGGCCGGTTCAAGCCTCAAATGTTCCCTTCCCAGCAGTTGGTGATTTGCTGGGGATGGTTACCGACCTGGTTACCCCATTTTTTGGAAAATACGAAGTGTTGCTCTGCTCCAAGCGGTTTTCAGGTGGTTGGTGCTGCCTTGAAGGCTGCAGGTTTGCCGGCCACAGAAGAGAACCTGGAGAAGGCGGTGGTTTACCATGGTTTACCTATGTTTACCTATGTTTACCAATTAAAGATTAAGATGTTCCAGCTTAAATTATCAGAGGCTACCATCTGGTTATTTGTTACATAGCCATGGAAAATCACAATTTCTAATGGGTAAACCATCTATAAATGGGCCATTTCCCATGGCTATGTTAAATAACCAGATGGTATATAATTGGAAGTAAAGTTATCAAACCTAACTGGGCTGCACCACTTTTTTTTGGATCATATCGCCTCGACCAGCATGCAGAGCCATTGGCCCCATTCCCCCATGGATACTGAGTACTGGATCGATGAAGCACATATTTTTGGCGATAGGCAAACTTAAGGTAGGCCCAGCTTCAGTTAGGCACCCGGCCATGCTGCCACTCAGTTCAATCACAATTCCTGGGCACATGGCCGGTGTCAAATGATTTCATCTCCATACTTCGTAAGAGGAATCCTCTAGGTCACTCTAGGCACGACTTAGCTTTGCTGTATTTGCAAGCTGTCCGCATGGGGGTGGCCACTTGGTTTGTCCCTGTTTGCTGTTTCCGAAAGGACTTGCTCACTGAGTAACGCTTGCATTGCTTTGTTTGGTTCACAGGCAGATTCACCCCTGTGTACTGGTTTCTTCTGAGGGGTTTGATTGGTGCACCAGATAGATCAGAAAAACGTGTGCATATGATTGTATATGTATGTGCATATATATATATATATTAAACATAAAGAACCGCAAAAAAGCAATGTAAGCATAGAATAAATTATCCCATGACTTATCACATTGGTCCCTGGTCGGACGCCACTTCAGGCGCTTCATGAGGCTCTAGGGCATCGACCCAGCTCAGAGGACATGGTCATTTCATGGGATTTAACCAGCAGAAATATGATAAGTCAATATGATGGAAACCAATGTATGGGGATTTGATGAACTCACCAATTCACCAGCAACAAATCGCCATTTTACTCTCTGCAGCTTCCATGTTACATGTTAGTCTCTTGGGAGGGACAGATGAAACAGACCGTTAGGCAGAGCATGCAGAGCCCACTTCCACGTTAACCGGGGGGAGTGTAATGGGATTAATGGCGTTTGACCAACAGAAATGGTGATTTCATTGGATTTAATCAATAATAATATGGGGCGTTGATGAATTAACAATGTTTTTTGTTTGGTCACATGTGTTTCTTAAATGTCTTGAACCATAGAAATTGGGTGATGCTCGATGATCGTTTCGATGTCTTTGCGGGTGAATGGGATGGTGGTCATCGTGAATGCGAATGGCAGGGTGTCATAGAACCTGATGAGAAACTTGATGGAAAATCACTATGTTTAATGGGTAAATCAACTATAAATTACAATTTTCAATAGCAAACTGTTTGTTTACCAGAGGTTACGCTGCAGCACTAAACCATACTAAAGCCATCGCCATCGCAGTTTGGCTCACACTTTTTACAGGGCAACACAAAGCGGAATTCCATGGGCAATCCTCTTTAAGGTGAGACATTGTGGGATTGTCAGATATATGGAGGTTTCCTGAAATGGGGTTATCCCTATAGTCAACATTCATTTCTTCATATTATCCATTCTAAACCATCTATTTGGGGGTACCCATTTATGGAAACCCTCCAAAAATGATCAATTTTGATCCATCTTGGGATGAAAACATACACCACAGCCATGACATTTCTCTGGCTTTGGCTTCTCATTGGCTGGGCACAAAGTACCACGCGACTTGGCGGAATCCATGGCGACCAGAAGACGGTGTTTTAGATTGTTTTAGGCTATAGAAATCTATAGAAGATAAAACTGAACATGCTGGGGTAAAGTACTAAACATCATTTTTCTGTGCTGTGTTCATGATTATCCTGACTCTATGATAGGGATTTGAAACCACCAGTCATGGCGGTTTTTTTTTCCGGTGGAATGCTGCCGCCTGTAGTATTGGTTGTGTGCTAAGTGAATGGTGTGAAATCTCCATTGATCTGGAAATTCTGACTGTCCAATGTCCCCTTGATCCATAAGGAAACGTGCGAAGAAGTCAAATATGTGCCACCATTTTCGTCTAGAGTCATTGTTTTTCATGGTTTCAATGTCGAATTCTACATGGTCCCTTTCTTTGGGGAGGGTTACTATTCATACAATATAGTAATAGTAGTAATAATTTACATTACATATATATATATATATATTGAAACTGTATATTTATATATATACACACACATATATATATATATATCCCAATATATCCCAATAATTCGACCCCTTGGCCTCGAGGTTGATCCCCTCACGTCCTTTGCCCCACGCTGGTGGCCACTTCGAGTCCTGCGCGGGGCAACCTGCTGCGCTGCAGGAGGGTGGATCCTGTGTAGGAAATTCGCAGGGATCTTTACAGTGAATGCAGGGGAAAAAACATGCCATTTCTGTTGGGTTCCCAAATTTGCCAAACATTGCCAAACCATCCCTAATTACAAAAACCTGAGCCAATCCAGAACAAGCACGAACAAGAATTACACACATCAAGGTATGTGTATTTTCGGTCATGTCACCTCCTCATCCAAGTATACTCTGCTGGAAAGCATTGCTGGCTGGTGGTTTCAAACAGCCGTGCATGCCCAAACCCCTGTCAGTGGTGCGGCTACGCTGGCAGATCGCTGGGCCGATTAGTTTCTCCATTTGCGCCATGGCTTCTGGCGGTTACCCCACGGAAATCTCTGATGTTGGCACTGGAAATGACATTTCTGTGGTTGGTAGGCTCTTGTCCTTTGATCCCTCCCACGAAGCCCACATGATGAAGGATGTCCACAAGGGTATGACCTTTTACTACTGTGGCCTCTTGGAAGCTGGATTTGAGACGTACACTGATTTGGATGGAAACTTGACCTCCCAATTTCCAGTTCCTAGGATTTCTGCAGGTAAGACCACGAAGATTCTTTGCCATGCAGTCCCTTCCTGGGATGACTTTCACAAGTTGATCGATACGTGTTCAGGGTTGGGTGGGGTCTCTCATAGAGCTCAGTCGGTTGGGTTCTATACAACAGTGGCAGTGGATGCCAATCCAAAGATGACGGATCTGCACAGGGTTCACTCAGATGCAGAAGTTGTGACAAGTGATATCGGTTCTCACTCTGTCATTCATGAGACATGGATTAAAGCTGAGGGTGCTGCCACCGTGGCCGGAGGATTTAGTTGCCAGCCCTTCAGTCTCCTTGGTGCTCGTCGTGGGGGAAGTGATCCACGAGCTTCCTCACCCCCCAGTTTGTTGCAAGCTGCGTACCTTCTCCAAGTGAAGGCTGTCATGCTTGAGTGTGTGTTGCCAGCGAAACAGGACCCATTCGTGAATGCTTCCGCTGACCATTTCATTGCTGTCACTGGATTCAACAAGGGTCAGGTCGATTTGAGGTTGGAAAATGTTTGGCCATATAGAAGGGGTAGGAGCTGGTGGCTTCTCACGTCACCAGTTTTGGGTGTGATTGATGTCACTTCATGGCCAAAGATAGATTCAATCCCAACAATTGGTCATATCATTCCAGAACTCTGTAGATGGGATCCGCGTGATGGGCTTGCTTTGAAGTTGGATCCAGTTGAGAATGAGGCCTTTGGCATTGAGTCAGGGCTGTACTCCCGATACTTCATGTGCCTATGGGTCGCAAACCCCAGCCTTGCCCTTGTGGCTGCAGAAGCGCGCCAGCCAGATTTGCCCAGCAGTCCCTTTTGGGATGTTAGTGCGTGCAAAGGTTGACGCAGACCCGGAACCATTTGTCAGGCACATTCGCCCAAACGAATGTCTTGCACTTAATGCGATGGATCCCACATTGGATTTTGGGATCGACGTCCGTCTCACACTCTCAGGAGGGCAGATAGCAAGTCCAGGCGGCATGGATGTTCAGTTTCCTTGCCATGAGGCTTGATTCAATGGGGTTTGGCAGCAGCCAATTTGATGCTCTGGCGCAACTCACTGCACTGAGGTCGTGGATGGTCATGAAGTGTCAGCAAGTTTGGCCAAACCCAAGCCCTGCATTTGCACAAAACATGAATTGCCTCGTTTCTTTCTGGGAAGAATACCAGGACTTTGCAAGGTGCCAGTTGATGCATCCGCCACACTGGGAGAATCTCCTTGATCGTAATCTTAGTATTGCAGTAGTCCTTGACTGCATCTGACATGTCCAGAGTGAATCGGTGCCCATGCCCATGCCAGAACATCATGATGAATCTGAAACCCCATGGATTGATTCATGTGAGGCGGTTGATGTCCCAATGCTTGTTCCTCCTTTGGAGACTGGACACTGCATGATCATCTTTGGTGACCGGCGTGAAACTCCAGCCTGGTTTTCCATCATTTCTGGTGTGACAGTCTTTGAAGCTGCGACTGCCCATGCCAAGCTTGTTGGAATGTGCGTGGCATTCCTGATGCCAATATGGTCTCTCTTGGTATAGAACATATGCTTGAAGTTGGACGGACCATCACAATTCATGTAGCCTGCCCTTTGCAGGGCCAAATCATCGAGCCTGCGACCACATCAAGGGAATGTTGGCTACTCCCTATAATGCCCGTTGGTGGTGAAACTGCACAGGAACTCAGCCAAGGGAAAGAAGCCATGACTTGCCTTGATTTTGCCAATGAAATTGAGCCGACTGCCATTTGGTCGCAACCATGTGCTGAACCTGCTGCGGCCAAAACTGACTTTGACATTGGTCGGTGTTGTATGCATGAAAACCCCTTGGTACCCCAGGGATGGGTATCTGCTGCTCCCCTGCTCGGAGTTGAGAGCCAACCTGTTTGTTCCAAGTATCCCTGATCCTGAACGATTGTGGGCTTTGCGCCACCAGTACTTCACCGCCAATGACAGACTGTGCCTGCAGACGCGGCAGCAGCAACTTCCTGGGCTGATGACGAAATTTGATTTCATCTGCATGGCATGGTCAAGCTTCTTCAGTGAGAATGTCGGTGCGGGCCCTAGGCCTGAGGTTGTTGTGCTTGATCCGTTGGTTGCCTCTGCATGAATCGCCGACCAAAATTTCCCGTGTGAAAGATAAGCAGAAAACATCAGAAAAACACTGCTAGGTCCAGACCAAACAAGAGCTGTGATTGGGGTCTTTCGTGCTGACCACCGTTGGATCCCTGTTTACATGGCCCCCACTGGGCTCTCCTTGAACATCCATACATGGGACCCGCCTTCAAATGACCATCAAGTTGAAGGCTCTGTTTGAACGGATTGGTATTTAAAGTGATGGGTGTTGATGAGGTCTTGATGAAATGCCTTGACAGGTTGTTTTTCCTCTCAGACTTATGTGGAGCTCTTGCCATCAGTTTTGTGCATCATGCACTTTTCCGCTCACAACTCCCGACTTGCCGTGAGGAAGCAAGCTATGTCCATGAGAAGCTGAGGCACAAATTTCATGAAGCCATTGCTGCTGCTCAGATTGCAATGCGCCCTTGGAAGTGGGGCTCTGGTGATGTTGAGGAAAGTGAAAGTGAAGCGGAATTCACTACTTTACCTGAGATCGGCCTTGGTGCATCATCGCAAAGTGTTCACCCACTTGTTGAGCAATTTGAGGGCTGGGCGCCTCCCAGTTCCCACACCTGCATCTCACTGGATGATCGCATTGACATGTTTTCGGTTCATGGCAAGGCAATGTGTGATGATGAAATTAGATTCCATCTGCACACGCTGGCACATCGATATCGCCAGCGAGGTCTCCTTCAAGATGAACCTGCACATGGCATTTTGGTGTGTTTGAGCACCTGAATTTTCACAGTTGCGATGAGGTTGGTCATCTCTTGACTGAGAGATGGTGGGATGGCCTCCCCGAGGTGCGAACACATGAAGTCCGTATGATCTTTGCCATGTGGGTCTCCGAGCTTTGGATTCCACTCTGGTTTGTGCCACAAGGTAACCATTTGATTGTCCATACACTCCAACATGAGGATTCCCATGACATAGTTGATGGCAAGCTGCGATGGATGGCTGTTCATCTTGGTTTTGATGATGTGGTGATCCACCGACTTCTAGAGGGCTTGCCACCCCACCGTATGTGCGGTGCTGCTGCCATCCTTGCGCATGTCCTCCTGAATGCCCCCCTCCCTGAATCAACCAATCCCGGGCCTTTGGAGAAGACAGTTCGTGAAGTATGGGTAAAGGCTAATTTTTTTTCGCATCCCCGAATGTTTTTTTGCAGCGATTGTTGAGGTTGAGCCGCAGTGGGATTAGTGGTGCCTATGCTGAGCCCCGGTCAGCAGATGGAAAGGATGCCCTCTCTGTCTTCATGGCGATTTGGACACCCAAGCATACGATGCACATCCGACAGACCAACCCCGCTGTCATTTGTCTGGCACGTGTTGTTGATAGGCGTGGCTTTCGAGAGCAGTCCAAACAGGCCCAGGAAGTACACAAAGTTGCGAAGCCAGATTCTTTGTTCCTGCCACAGGGTGCCAGATTGCAGTTTGCAGTGGCCAGGGCATCTCCAGAGCTATGAAGAATGCTGGATGGGATTGTAACCCTTTGCAACCTGCTGCCCCTTTGCACGGTCGTGGTGCCATGTAGGAAGTGGAAGTATTGATGAGCCGCCGCCCAGCATGTTCATTGACTTTACGAGTGCTACAGGTGCCGTTGGCCCCCGACTCATTTCAAAGGGTGGGAAGATGGTTCCATGCCAGCGGCTCCAAGGCCTTCGATCGGTGAACTTCAATCAAAGGGTTCGATGGTTCACAAAGATTCTCAAAGAATGTCTTCGACATTGTGGGATGGTGGTGCTCGACCACGTAGTCATATGATTGCTATGTATTCTGGGTGCATGGCCTTACCTTGGCCAAGCTGGCGAATCGAAGCAATTGATGATTGGCTGCTTTCCATGTCTGCTGAATGTTTCCGAAGACAGACCAAACCACTTGAAAGCCTACCTGTTCCATCGCGAAACCAGCTGTTCCCTGAATTGTTTTTCACCTCTTGTGCATAGCCTGCGCCTAAACGGGCTGCTTCCGAAAACTGTGGCAGCGTGAAACGGAAAGTGGAAAGTGGTGGTTCCAAACATGTGGCGTTTTCCGACCCATTTGGCCTGTTTGGGACATTTTTTTTTATCCCTGGCCTGTTTCCACCAAGCACAGCCCGATGTTCAGGCTAGTATCTCTGGTTTGCTGTGTGTAAAATATCAAAAACACGCAATTGGTGCAAAGCAACACCAAAAAAAGAAACAAAATTGTCCCTTAATTTCTTGACAGATTTGAACATTGAACATACAATCTATTGTCGCACTTGATGTTTCTATATACATATAATTACATATAATATCATATATTATATTCTGTTTAGCTGCTTTATATGCCTTCCACGAAGCGCACCTTCAACCTCCTGTGGCATCTATGTATTGCTGGGGTTTTGGTTTATTGATGGGCGTCCTGAAAGTCCCTAAAGATGGCATGATGTATTTAAAAGACGTCATCATCATCATCACCATCATCATCATCATCATAACCATTGAATTTTTAATAACTGCTACCTTTCCCAGTTTTCTACCTCCTATGGGTTGCAGTGGCAGGAAGCGCTCCATCCCCGCAACGCGACAAGCACTGCGCAGCGGAGTCGAAAATATTCTTTGGTGGATGCTGATGTCGCCGGCTGCGAGCGTGGTGGAGGTGACTGCGATGAAACAACGGGTGTATAAAGGTACTCGTAGAACCTGTGTCAACCTTGGTTACGGACCTGAGTACCATTTAGCACTTTATTTTTTTGCTATCAATTGTAAAATGATGTAAAATGGACTAACCAACCAAAAAAATAGGAACATGCAGGACGCAACTGCAAACGGCAGTTGTCCTGGTAGTACCATACCATACCATACCAATTAGATTTTTGGCAGTTATCTAAGATTCACCATGTAACCTGGGTTTGTTTAAGATGTGTTAAAAACAACACTCAGGAATCTATGGGGAATATTTTGAGTTGTCAGAAAACCCTTGAGATAAACCCAACGATACTGGGTATATTATGGGATAAAAAAGACAGCCGCGGCTCAACATGTAAGGCCCCAATCCATACCCATGATCCATGCATCTCCAAGGATATGATCCACACCATTGATCCATACCAATAAATGACAAATTTGTACCAAGTTGTACTCATATGTGGCCACTTTAATATACGTTCTCAATAGTTCCGGATCAAACCTCTTATACGTAACTCACCCGTTCCATCCGTGAGATTTCCACGAATGAAAAATATGGTGATATTGTATGGGATGTTATCATGGGATATCATCGGGATAAGTTATTTGATGTGGGAAATCTAACCAAATATATAATGTGGGAAAAACATGCGATGTTTTTTTTTTTTGAATTGAGGGATGCAAAACCAAAACCGACTGCAAATTGGTAGTTGGTACAAATTGGAACTGTTATAATGATACACCAAGAAAATCAAACCAGTGTATCAACTTTGTTTGCCATGACTGGTCGGATGAGGAACATCTGGGAACATCTGGGAACCATCCCAAGGTCCCAAGGTCCCTAAAAACCGCCAGCATGTGCAGTTTGGGAACAAACCGTGCTCGTGATGGGTTCACTAGATGCAGAAGTCAAGAGAAACAGGGATGTGATATATTTCTGCAGTTGTCATCCATGAAGTATTATATGAGATAATATGATATGGTGGTTAAACCAGTGGTTTTTGTTTACTTTTTGTTGTGAACATGTTTTCCCACATCATTGAAACAAATCCCCTTCTCTTTTACCCCCTTGCTGGGATGCTCTGGGTTTCTCTCCTGCCTAGGCACCGTCTTTTGGCCGCCGGACGGATCAAGTGAGCAGCTGGACGACAAAAGGATTTGGAACTCATGATGGGGTGTTCAGGCCTTGGTCTTCCAAAACGATCGTAAACATAGACTAAAATAAAATAATATTGGGAAATTAGAGTATTTCTTACACATTGAGAAAATATCGTTTGCCCTGTTATGGGGGGTACTTCACCCCAGAATTGAAATGTTGATACAATAATTCTTGTCGGACCGTTGGGTTTGTGGACATCCTATTTTGGTGAAACATGAGCAAACCATACCTCGGATGGCCTTATAAATCAGGTGGTTATTTTTTGTGGATGGTGGTTAGTTGGGTTCGGCCTTTGGTGATCAAGCCTGACTGGTTCGGAGGCAAATCCCATTTCACACACAATCCTCATGCTACAAAAAATGGGTCGTATAAACAATCAGGAGTTCATTGTTGGGTTGCCACATTGATGAAGAAACCATCAATTTGATTGCCTTTTGAGCCAGGTCAGGTATATTGTTTTTTTTGCATAGCGGACTTCCTGTGCGCATTTCGGGAGTGGCTGAGGAAAGCTTTCTGCTGCCCTTGGAATGCCAACTGGTGCGGTGGTTGTGCAAAGCCGAATTCTGCCAAAGACGGCTGTGAAAGGTGCCATTGCTGGGAAGTTCCCGAAAGGTAACCCCTCAACAATAGCAGTTTAATAACCCACCAACAGGGCATAGTGGCATTGCTTTTTTAAAGCACTTCATGGAGTTTTCTTGTACTTTCACCCTTTGACTCTATGTGCAATGGTCAAAGGATGGACGGGTGTTGCAAGGAGACCGGTTTTGCCTAACGCTGGTGATACTATACAATTCACACGGGATTACATCATCTTGCTTGGGGGTGCTGGCATCCTGAACAAACCCATTTTCAAGCACAACTTGATCCCAACAATACATATCAATCATTTGAATGACGTGACGACGGCAGATCACTTCAACAGATATGCTGCATACATGAAACGCCTGCGGAAGAACCGTGCTGAAGCTGGTGCTTGACTCATTAATTCGGACTCCATTTTGATATGCTTCCAACTCTCTTTGGATGTTTCATGTAGTTTTGGGCGTCGGTACCCGCCACCAGAGCTTGGGACCGGAGTCTGTGGACATCGACTTCGCACGCACCCGTCAAAGGATGGACTGTATACCCAGGTGGATGTCCATCAATCCAAATTAATAACTAGATAGATAAATAAAGAGAGAGAGATAGAAGTATATATAAGGTAAATCATCCCCAAATAGCCTTATTTCAGGTTAGTGAAATCTTATAATTTACCAAGATAATACATATATATATATGAGTAACCGACAAAATTAGCGGAAGACTAAAGTAGCGGGGAGTGGACATGTGATGTTCAAACTTGTGCGAAAACATTCACAACCGATAGGGGACCATCCACTTTGGCCATGTCCATTGCGGGTAGTAAGTAATCTTGTCCGCCACTCATATATGTATATAACTGTATATATATATATATCCTAATATATATATATATATATCTACATACAATATACACATGTTTTTCAGGATTCCCATTACATGATTATGATTTTAGTAATTTAGGGCTAAGCGGCTAAGTTGAAGTCTATTTAACCACAGGTGCCGTGGTGTTTCTGCCCAAGCCGCCTATGCGATCTCCAGGTGCCGTGGTGGTTGGACCCTGGAGACTGGCCACTGCCATGCATGCCTTGACATCCCCTGGCATGACCCACGGGGACGGTCGCACGACAGAGATCGGGCTGGGTCGCACGTTGTCGTATATAGATAGATTGAAAGATACCAAGATGGATGGATGGATGGATGGATAGATGGATAGATAGATAGATAGATAGGAACATATAGATATAGATAACTGTGCCAATATGTAATTTAAATGGCGACATAGGCTGGCTTGGCTGTTCAAGCCCCTGGGGAAGAGGGGCACAACCAACAATAATACCTGATGAATTGCCAACTAAACTTAAGAGATACAGTATTAGACTGTCTATTTGGCTGACGGCATCAGTTATTTTCTTGCGCATCACTCAATGATTCATGATCCGAATTTCTTCTCAATTTGTTAGGGAATGGTGGTTCAGCCAGGCTCCACAAGTTGTTTCAGTGGTGTACATTCCAATCGCCACCATCCGCGATCGCTGTGGGATGTCAGGAACTGCTATGCTGTGGTGAAGGAAGGAGGCTGCAGCAAGAGACGTTGCTTACCTTCCAATAAAACTAACGCGGCACTTGAACATCCCCCATTTAACACCTCCATTTATAGGGGATTTTCCATAGGAACGTTTGATTACCAGGGGGTAGTTCATTCTGTTTGCAGGATCCAATCTTTCTTGCTCGGGTTTCAGATGGAGGGGATTCATGGCTGCATCCGACTCAGGTTTTCATGGACTCTCCTCCGCCAGGGCCTGTTGTGTTCCTCTGCATCGTTATCACATCCGATGGCAGCCACTGATGGGAATACTACCAACTCCGTAAAACATACAGTACATATATATATATATAATATAATGAACCATCACGTAACAAATACCATGTGACATTTTTTGCGGGTGTTGCTGATGGTTGATTTTACTGGGGAAGCTAAAGTTTAGAATGCATATATATATATATATATTGTAAATCTTCCTCGTTATAGGAATTTCGATCAGAATCCTTTCGATCCTGCGATATGATCTTAGGCGCTTCCCCTGAGTGCTTGAGTGTCCTTAACCATAGTCTCTGAC
>Ga0126342_10005299_pt1 | contig 22442 bp, 19 predicted proteins | sample Cyp1metagenome_FD_92528 | JGI IMG/M metagenome (GOLD analysis project Ga0126342, IMG submission 92528) | Coral microbial communities from Lord Howe Island, Old Settlement Bay, Australia - Cyphastrea 1 metagenome | ecosystem: Host-associated > Invertebrates > Cnidaria > Coral ...
AGAAGATCCCCAGCTAGTGCAACAAGTAAGCTGCTCACACTCCCAGCGCCAGCAGCGGTGACTAAGGGGCGCATTGAGCAGAAAAACTCACTGGACAGCTTCAACATTGAACATGCTACGTCAGATATGCATATGCAGTATCTAGGATCTTTGGTTCACCCATGGATATGTCATTCTCTGACTCCAAGAAGAATCATTTACAGTAGTGCCTGGTTGAATGTGCCGTAGAGAGTACCGAGTCTCAGAGGGTCCGCCACTCCCTGCCCAATTCGAAGCATTGGAAATGCATTGGGCAGTGGCCTGTTTCTTTCAAAGCACGGGGAAGGCCTTGCCCAATGTGTGTACCACATCCTCTTTTATTCGCGGCCAAAGAATTGTTCCTTCGTGTCCAGCGTATGAACACAAATTGAACGGTCCCAAAAGTCATAAAGACTCCAAGTTTTTAGTGTGCCGCTTCCAAGATAGCGTCAAATCCCACCATCACTCCAATCCACCCCATGCATAATAGGAAAATTCACAGCACACGTAAGTCTCAAACATAAACTCTGTTTACGTGCTTCCATTTCGGAAGCGTGTGAGAATGGTGCATTTTACGGGGCCGCAAATGGTTGCCCGTGCAACAGCATGTACATACACAGACAGGCATGCAACATGTGCCAGCGTCCACATACACGCCTTCCTACACACTCATCCAATCTCGAAATTACTTCTGCATGTATGGACATAGTTGGTCATGGTTTGCATTTGCATGACATGTGTGTGTGTGTAAGTGGTGCAGGCTTGGCAGCGTCAGTCTTGTGTCTTGCAAACCGTTGCCCAAGGCCCTTTGAATCTTGCCCTGGTGTGGAGGTTCTGCAAGTTAGTTGAGGCTGGTAGATTCAATTTCTGTTTTGTTTTAACCCAAGGTCCTGAAGTGTTGCTCTAACATTTGGACCTCGGGAGTTTTCACTGTCATCAAGCAATCATGGCGTCTCAGGGAGGATGGAGTGACCAGGGAGGACATCAGAGACCGGTCGCAAGATAGGGAACGAACCTGCTCTTGACATTGACTCAGGCGAAGTTATCGGATGCTTCGCTTGCAGATAAACGCCTCATCTACTACTGTTCTCATGATCCAAAGAAGGTGCGGTAGCACTGTAGCACCTCGTGTGTCAGCAGTGAGATGCAGTGAAATGCAGTGAATCTAGCAGCATTGGACCAAGTTGAGTTTGAAGGGCTTGTGCCACACTGTTTAATTAGTCTATGCCGTCTATGCCAGATGAACCATGATTACAATGCACATGTGTCGCACTTTATTACAAATACATACAAATACTTCATGCAAGTTGCCCGACTGACGTAGGAATTCCTAGGAACGTATGCGTATATACATCTGTATTCCTTGGTCTGCGCTGCCATGGTGTAATCCCCCTTCCCTACACAGAAGCCGCCACACTAAGTATTATGTATCCAATCACCATCCAATCACCATCATTGGACCATAATAATTGCGTTGCGATTGTTTTTGCATCATGTTGCAAGATGTTGCAACTTTGCATCCAATACTGCAGTCTTCTGCTTTCTTTCCCTCACCACGCCGCATCATATCCACATTCATGGTGGGGTGGTCGGCCCGCTAGTCCGGCTGAATTAGACACTACAAAGATAAAGCTTCGAGCAACTTACAGAGCACCTCCTTTCAAAATGCAGTGCTTCTTTCAAAATAGTTAGAGCCTTTTTAGATTAAAGAAACAACAAGAGACATATGATTTATTCTGATGAATGCAACATTCCTTTTGGATCCTTTTGCATGAAATCTTCTCTGAAGAGTGCTCTGAAGCCCTCACTCAAAGCGCATCAAGAACCCATACCACCAAATCTCTTCCCACCAACGTGCCACATCGTGCCACCGTCGAATTGTGTCAAGGCCTCTTACCATAGTGAGCACGACCACACACCCATCTCTCGTTGGAAGGATTCCACCAATGCTTTCTAGATAGGTTCCAAAACACGAGGCACAATACGAAGGAAAACAGGTGCGAGTGCCAACCTTTTGCAGAGAAAGGCGGGGCAGTTTTCCCGATTCTTCGAAGAAAAATTGCATCTTTCGAACGGTCACGATTTGACATTTTTTTTGCAAGGAATATTGCATTTTAGAAGGAAGACTCCCTTCTGAAGGAAGACTGGGCCTAAAAGCACCAAATCTGTATTATATGTGTTTCCGGTTCTGACTCTTCTCTGGCAACATATAGCATGCTGTCCAAGCATTTGTGCCACCAACAATCCAAAGTAGGCACCAGGGGCGGGGGCGAGCATGAAGAAACATATGCATATGTGCATACACCCATATTGTATATATATATATATACATTATATTATATTATATTATTATATATATATGTATATATATAGGTAGGACACACAGGTTTACATGTGTGTGTGTGAATAGTTGTGCAATGTGATGCGACGTGATGTAATGCTATGTGATGTGATGTCATGTGATGTCACGTACTGCAACTACGTACGTGCTGAACCACGTGGTGTAGTATGATTGCTGTGATATGATAATGTAATGTAACGTACAGCAATGCAATGCACTGCAATGCGATGCAACATCATGAACAGTAACGGTAAGTAACGCAATGTAATGCAATGCAATGTGATGCAACGCAATGAAATGTAACGCAATGTAATGCAAAAGTAATGCACTGTATATAATGTGTGTACTTTGACACTTGAGTTTGTAGGTAAGAAACAGTTATCAAGGTGTGTGTGTGTGTGTTTGTTTGTTTGTTTGTTTGTTTGTTTGTTTGTTTGTTTGTTTGTGCACATGCATTACAGTCTATGTTTGCACTGGACAGTGTTCTGACTCCATTCTGACACTCCCTGCCAGCGCGCAAACGCTGCGACGTTGATGTGTGCCTTCCAGGTTCGGGATGGCGCTAGGGCCGCTAGGGACACATCGCTGCACCATGCCAAAGTTGGGATTTTGTTGTCTCAACATGTTTCGAGTTGGTAAATCACAGGAAGGGTTAAGACCTCACGTCCTAACACAGGTTTTGCGAGCGAGAGAACATATTTCAGTTTTTCTTGCTGGACACATTTTTCTTGGCATTACAGTACTCCAAAAATGGACTGATCTCGTGAAGCGACCCCGGCGACCCCCAATAGTTTGCATTTGAGCAGGTCATTGTCCTGGGCAAGACTGGCGAAGAGGCCAAAATCGAAGTGTCGAACTGTCGAACCATTCACTGGTTTGAGAATGTATAAGCATGTTTAATGTTTAGACATGTTTATGAGATGCCAGCTGGAGCAGTCTTTGTCTGACGTTGATGCTGTCAGGCGTTTAAGCCTTTCGCCACTGTGTATCCACCTTTCTTGCCCTACCGAGATGCAACGTGCCAGAAACTTAGCGGACTCCGGGAGATTCTGACAATCGGGTCTTCCCTTGGATGCAAAGCGATGTCCTCATCTGACAGATTTAAAACGTTCTGCGTATTCTGTTTGTGTGGAATGACGGTTGAAGCGCAAAGTTCCTTCAAGTCTTTTGAGGCGGGATTTGCACCTACGGTCTCACAGTGCTAGACTGCGCGAAGGTGAGGGGAAGGAGAGGATTCAGAATGATTCAGATACATACAACTCAAGTATTCATATTTATACAATTTATATATATATGTATATATATATACATATATATATACATATATATATATATATACATATATATATATACACATATAGATATATACACATATATATATGTATATACATATATATACATATATATATATATACATATATATATACATATATATATACACATATATATATATATATACATACATATTCAACGCAGACCGGATGCAGATACTGACAGGGGGACACTGAGGACCTGAGCGGGATCCGCATGCTCAAATTTCCTTTGCGCTTAAGAGAAATGCAAAGACCAGACCAGATCAGTGCCATATCCGGAAGACAGAAGAGTACAGAAGACACAATGTAGAGATATGTAGAGATATGTAGAGGGACTAGAGGCGACAGGAGGTGAAGAATTGACATTAGCAATGCTTGCTGACCTTATTGCAGCTTGTTGAATGCTGACATCATTTGACATTGTGCTTTGTTCGATCACGTCCAGGGAGTCGAGAAGGCAATCCAGTGCGGATGGTTCGATTGGAAGCAGCGACTTTGAAGCAACGACTGAGCGAAATTATGTTCCACTCGCGACATAAATCATAAAGAAGGACCAACATTTCAGCAACAGAACATAGGCCTACGAGGAACAGTGATGCAATCCAAGGGCCTCACTGAGGTTTGACGTGGACTCCTACGAGTTCTTCGAAAAGGTAACCTCCGGCGCCCGGCACACATGGCTGAAGCTGATATGCTTTCAGAATCTGCAACGTTGCAGACTTTTGATTTTGATGGTCACCTATTCTGTATGCCTGAACTACCACGAACTGGCAATCTCCTAGAGTCCAATGCTTGAAAGCCATCACCCAAAAATAACCAAAATCTACACAATTATTTGTACAATACTTCTTCTTTTTCCTTCTTCTTCTTCTTCTTCTTCTTCTTCTATCTTGTTCTCTAATTTTTGCCCGTCCGGTCTCTGCTATGCCAGCTGTGATATTAATCGAAGACAAGGAAAGCGCAGGACATTGACATGCAAAGCAAGATGGTACAACATGCTCGCACACTTGGATAGATACACTGGCAACATGTTTTAAAACAGAAACTGACATGCAATGCAATTGAAAGCAGAAACGGATCAGCAGACTTGGCTCAGGCACGCAGAGAGTATCAGAGAGTGCTACCATGTTTCTTATTTGATGATACAGGCTTTCTGAAAAGGACACCAGTAGGGACGCTACGGCGTTCGTGCAATGGTGGCATGGCAAAGTGGAAGCAATTCCTCCCTTGCCCAGACGTTCAATCAAAGGCTCTTCCTGCTTTCAGACTTTTGCATCTCACATTACCATTGACCAATTCTTCCTGTTATGCAAGCATCTAGAACCTATTGTGGGTTCATGTTTGATCTGGTTTCGAAATGCGTCACGGGCATACATGAGTTTAGTTCCGACCACTTGACTAATTGATTGTACCAGTTGAGGTTTGTCCGCATGTTTATCTTACTATTAGATACTATTAGAATGTATGCCAATGTATGCTGGTTTGATTTGGTTTGTGAGATGTTCTGAAGGCTTTCGTTGTCTGACCTGAGACCCTGGCCAAGAGAGGCGATCAGTGCCCATAAGCCTTGCCTGGAGAAACTGAGAAACGCATGGCGGGAGGTGCGGACTGGAAACCTCAAGAATCGCGTTGAAAAAGCGAGTGAAAAGGAACCTTGCGGTTCAACTCCTGCAAGATACATCAAGATACCACATACGATCAACTACCATCAACTAACAACCTCATTGTGTAGTTTCCCTTTCAAGCATCGTTGGATTGTAGTTGGTAAGTTGGAGTCTCATTTTAATTTCACCGGATGTGTTCTGAAACGTTGCAGGCACTTGTCCAAGTGAAAGCGAAGAAGAAGTCGGCTCATGTAGGCCAACCGAAGCTCACATAATGCTGAAATAACGCTGCCACTTCGGACATAGCAATTTCAAAGATGTGCAATGTACAGTATTTGATGGATCTTGATGCGTCTTCTTGCCTCAAGGCTTGTCAGCAGTCTTGATATGTCAACCTTGAGGTGAGGATGCACTTCAAGTTATTGAGAAGACTCTCGAGGTGCGACATCAGCGAGTTCATGTTCTATGCCTTTCAAACGAATTTCGAAAAAACCGCTCTTGAAAGATTGAAAGACTTTGACATGTGTTTTATTTTAGGCAAAGCTTGGCACCGATCATTATGTGAGTGGTGAGCTAGGTTGGATTTGGAGCCCAAAATTCGAAGAGATTGAACGGTTTTGAAAGCAGAGATGTTTCATTTCCTGCCAGGGAGCAACCTGTTGCTTTGGGAATCACATTTTTGCCTTCAAGCAGGCCAGGTTCACCATTGTTGTTTGCAATGGACCTGTACTGTATAGACTATATTAACATATATATATACGTATAATCACAGTAGACGTGGACCATATAAAACAACAGCAATAAAAATATATGCCCCCCCAGCTGCCACTTATAAGCGCCCAGGGGCGGGACTATTTTATATTATATATGCAGGTACAGGAATGTGCGTCCACAGTCCCTTCCGGCTGAATCCCATAGCTTCGTTGGCATAGCTAGGGAGACAGCTGCCATGCCCCCTGCAACATAACGAAGCTTTACATCTCTACAGATGGTACTCACACACACCACTGAATCCATCCAGATCACCGTTTTCAGGTTTGAACTCTGTCCGAGACAGCAACGACATGTAAATAATGAGCACAGTGGTTTTGGAAAAATGGAGGCGATCTCACCTCTAGGAAAAGGACTTTACGGCACTCCTTCTTTGCTGGTTGGCATTGTAAGGAAGAGTCAGAATCTGACAAGTTGCTTTTGAACCACAGACTTGAAAGTCAGCTACTATTTTTACATGAAAATGTTGCGTCAAAAATTCAATAGCCTGAATCCAGACTATTCACTATTCGGGCCTATCCCTCAAAACATGCACTCCCATTGTTTGAGTTACATCCCTTCAAATTTCAGGGACAAAATAAATTCTGAATGCAGTGGTTTTTGGGCTGCTTTGGTTCCACTCTGTATTTGCATACTGTCGTAAGCTGTAAGCACATATTGTAAAATTAAAGGACCAGCCAACCCTACATGTCAACTTCTTCCTATAAGTAGGCAAAGAAAGGTGAAGATGGGATGGGAAAGGCAGGGAAGAGAAAAGAGATGGTGGAGGATCGGTGTGTGCAAGAAATGCATGTCGAGGTGAGGTGTGTGAAAGAGTTCCGTGTAAAGGTGTTGTTGGTGAAAGAAGTGTGTGTAAAGGTGTGGTGTGTAAAAGTGGTGTGTAAAAGTGGTGTGTGTGTGAAAGAGTCGTGTGTGAAAGTCCTGTGGGTGAAAGAGCGGTGTGGGACAGGAGCGGGTGTAAAAGTGTTGTGTGTACAAGTATTGCCTGGGAAAGTGTGTGTCAAAGAATTGTGCGGGAAAGAGTCGTGCGGGACAGAAGTGTGTGTGTGTGTAAATGTGTGGTGTAAGAACGTATTGTGTGTATAAAGTGTTGTAAGTACAAGTGTTGTGGATAAGTGCTGGGTGATCATGTTTTGTAGCCATAACCGACGTGCCAAAAAACCATGGGTAGAGGTGAATGGCAACTGCCGGTCTTGGCAGCATGCGCAATGTGGCCGAGTCGATGTCACCAAGCGCCACGCCTGCCACACCAAGTGAAGGTCGATGTCGCCAAGCGCCATGCCTGCCACAGAAACTGGAGCAGCGTCACCAGGAACCAAGCGCGCCACCAGTGCCAGCCCCGTGCCACAAGTGCCCCCTGCAACACAAAGTGCACGTCGACGTCACCAAGATCCACACAAAGTGAAGGTTGATGTCGCCAAGCGCCATGCTTGCCACACAAACTTAAGCGGCGTCACTGGGAACCAAGCGCGCCACCAGAGCCAGCCCAGTGCCGTAAGTGCCACGCCTGCCACACAAAATGCCCGTTGATGTCAGCAAGCGCCACGCCTGCCACGCAAAGTCACGGTCGATGTCGCCAAGCGTCACGCCTGCCACACAAATTGGAGCGGCGTCACCGGGAACCAAGCGCGCCAACAGAGCCAGCTCTGTCGCCAAGCGCCACGCCTGCCACACAAAATGGAGCGGCGCCACAAGCCCACGCCTGCCACACAAAGTGCACGTCGATGTCACCAATTGCCACGATTGCCACACAAAGTCGTTGTGTGTGAGCAAGTTGTGTGTGTGTGAGTGAGCTGTGTGTGAGAGTAAGTTGTGTGTGTGAGTAAGTTGTGTGTTAATGAGGTGTGTGTGTGTGTGAGAGAGAGTTGTGTGTGTGTGAGAGAGTTGTGTGTGAGTAAGTTGTGTGTTAGTGAGGTGTGTGTGTGTGAGTAGGTTGTGTGTGAGTGAGTTGTGTGTGGGTAGGTTGTGTGTGTGTGTGAGTGAGTTGTGTGCGGGTGAGTTGTGTGTGTGAGAGAGTTGTGTGTGAGTAAGTTGTGTGTGTGTGTGAGTAAGTTGTGTGAGTGTGAGTATGTTGTGTGTGAGTGAGCTGTGCGTGTGTGTGTGTGTGTTAGTCAGTTGTGTGTGGGTGAGTTGTGTGTGAGAGAGTTGTGTGTGAGTAAGTTGTGTGTGAGAGAGTTGTGTGTGAGTAAGTTGTGTGTGAGTAGTGAGCGTGTGAAACACGGGGCAGGAGGAGGGCGGGAGGAGGAGGAGGAGGAGGCAGTACGGACGGGAGTGCGCAACCATCAAACAAGAACCCCACACAAAGATGCGGGGAAAAACGCATTTTATATGTTCGGGATGGTATTCCCTGACAATAAACACATGAAAGTGCAATGTAAATGTTTTGGTTTCCCCCCCCAAGAGCTTGTAAAACCATGATGTTTGACTAAATTGATGATTTTTTTCTCCGGAATCCCGCAGGGGTTTACAGGAATGGTTCTCTGCAAGTCTTCCATCAACGTTTTTCGCAAAATAAAACTGAAAATAGTTCCTACATCTTCCTACACTCCTACACATGCCTTCCATTGCATGTTTCTCCCAAGTGTCTATGCGAACAGTTTCCTAGAATATGTTTTCCATGAAAACATCCCGCGCAACTATCTAATACCAGGGTCCACTACCAAATACTCGCCCAACGAGTCTATACACAGGAAATTGTTTTTCAACGATCTGCCCCTTGCCCAACTTGTTTTTTATTTGATCCCCGCGCATGTGTTTACATGATTTGTTTTCGAAAAGAAATTTATTTTCACGCCAGGAATATGGTCAAACCATTGGCAGTTGTTTTGGAAAGTTGAGTTACTGTAGAGAAAGTGGGAAATATTTCCCCTATGATTGTGGTCATGGTACTTAATGAAATTGCTTACCTGACAAAATATCAACGTGGAATATCTTTGGTTTTGAGTTTGCCTGTTTGACACCTGTGTTCCTGATAACTGCAGTATTCAGGCCAAATATTGAACAGACTTTGAAACCAAATGTTTCAATCAATTGGAAACAAGGGTGGCTGTCAAATTCAAGCAACATTGAGAAACCTTGCAACTAGACCCTGCAAGTCTTCAATATTGAGTTTCCATACATCTTTTCAAAAATGCAATACGTCTTACTTAAACTTGGAAATGCGACTTTCTACACGTGGGAGAAATTGAAATTGCTGGAAACGCAGATTGCTTTAGAGTTTGCGCAGCGGGATGGGTGCTGGTGTTCTGGTAGAGTTTGTTGGGTGTGAATGCTGCTGACAAGCATGTTTCGGGGATCTGCGGAGCGTACCCTAATCAATGCCCGGCAGTAAATTTGGACAACCTGCTTCAAAATAGATGAGCCTATATGTATATCAAAAAGGCAAGCAAACCTGACAGCTGTGACAGCTGAAAAACTACAAGTCACCAATTCTGGTGGTGTTGAAGTACTGCAGCCTTGCAGCATTTGGGGACTGTTCTGTACTGCTCACGGATGCCGACCAACTGGTGGTTGATGGAAGTGCATACTCGCTCCGGATGGTCCAACATTTTCGATATGGTCGCTGCCTGCGTTGGTTGCAATGAGGTCTGGCTTTCAATCAGGAGCAGGTGCTTCGATCAGAAACCGCAATTGTTAAAGTCGATCATGTTTCCCATAAGTATTCCAGTCACTGCAGTCGCTTCATGCAAAAGACCGCCTGCACCAAGCTTCATTGATCCTGGATTCATGTACAATGCTGGTGGCACTCAATATTCTAGCGTCCAGCAAGTCTTCCCGTGCAGTGGGGCTTCCGTTCCCAAACCTTGCATCAAAAAATCCATGCAACAAACAAACTGTTGCGGCAAAAAGGAGAATAGATCTAGGCAAACATCTCGTTTATGCTAGTGGATGGCATACGGAGCACATGAACCTGATGGAATGTTTGTCTTCCTGGCGGGGTTGAGGTGGGGGGCAATAAGGTTCGATGGAAGTTGGTACGTTTCGTGTAACTTTTTGTAGCGATTCTGAAGGTGGGATCTCACGGCTCACTTGACCTTACAACCACGGACGGCTGCATGTAGTGGCTCGCTTGAACTTGCAGCCACTATCAGCCAGTCAATGAACTGGCAAACACAGCAGGAAGCTGCCATTCGCGTGGACTTTTAGACACAGTGGGATGCTAGAGGCCAAGGTTCACATGAACCCCTGCATATTCAATTCTACTTATTTTGATCTCAAGAAACATGGAAGGGTCAGCACAATTAAAATAACATGTTTGAGTGATTCTGAAATGCATGCTGAAACATCATGTTCGTTCCGCCGCGTAGAGCATGAGTTCTTAAACAATCCTGCGAGCCACATCTAGAGGCTTTAAATACGTAGCTCAAAATAGCCCAACATTAGCCCAACATGAAAGCAACACGGACCATGGACTCAAAAGAAGGGCGACAAAACGCCAACATCTGCCCAACATAGGTTTGGCACAGGTTCGGCGTGAAGGCGTTGGAAGGTCAAGGTCGCAAAACATGTGTATTTAGATTTTGTTTGCATGTGTTTGACTTGCAAGATCTTGCAAGTATTCTTTTAAATTGATTGAACCATGTTGGTTAAAAAAAAATGAGCTTGTGGCCAATACTATAGGCCTAGAATGGCCTAGATTAGAAATTAACATTTGGGGAGATGTTGGCAATATCGAGCCGACGTTGGGCCTGTGTTGAGCCGAGCGGATTTGTCTCACGCATTGATCAAGCCAACTCTACAGATAGTGGGCAAAACCCAGCAAGGAATGAGGACAAACAGATCAAACAGTGTTTTTTTCAGGTACGGTACGATATGGTACGATTTATTACATTGATCATAGATCATACAAGGGCAAAACCAGACATGCTCCTTATCCTTTGCACTTCATGACCTTGTCTAGTGAAATCTGGAGGACACCAAAGCAAGAATCCCTGTGACGTATTGAGGCGGTATTGAATCGTATTGACATGTGTAACGGTTGTAATGCCTCTGTCGTATCTTTTTGCGAGGCATCTTTTACCTTGCTGCAGCTGCTCAGATTGCTGCCAGAGCCTTCAGAGGATTTCTCGAGGTTCTGGACCGTGGCGAACTTCCGGCAAAGTTCTGGCAGATTGGAAAAATGTTTCTGTGCTGTAGAAACCTAAAGGGAGTGGAGACCATTGTGTTCATTTTTTGTTGATGCCAGTCACCAGTCTTGGAAATCACAAAGTATCCAAATCGGCAGAAAGATGAGAGTGCCGAAAGGGAACAGAAATCAAAAGACGGAAGCACTACTACTAGGTAGAAAATTCAAAGCCTGTGTGTGTGTGTCAGGCTCATTGTGCAGCTGTTGGTGCAGCTAGCGAAGCAGGACCTTCTTTGGGTTGAGAAGGGGGGCAGCGCAACGCAAAGGTTCAAATGCAGGTTTCAGATTGGCTGGCTTCACACGCTGACGATTTGCTGCTTGTAGTTTCTAGCTGACAGTCAGCTTGCCACTCAAAGTACTGCGCCTGTTTGTCCCGTGCGGAGCCCATACAGGCACAGTGTCATGTGAGAGTCTTTCAGCTTCAGGATGCAGACCAGTGACCAGTGCATAAGTTCGATACTTTGACCAGGGAGGACTTTTAGACTCACCATGCTGTACGTTCTGGATTTGTCCGGTGAATTGAGAGGACAGACATGGTGTTCTCACCCACTTCGTGGGTGATTGCGAAGCTGCTGGCATCCCAAGATACCCCAAGCATCCCCAAGCTACGTCTTCGTAGATGTCTTAGGCTGCGAGAGATTACGAGAAATCGTTGGAGGAACAACTAGGTGTCGAAATGTCAAGCGTCGCAGAGACGTTTGTAATATTTTTTTCACAGTTGTTTTTTCAGGTTTGTGACTCAACTTCGCAGCTAAGGCCTTGGACGCTCTGCGCCACCGACCTCTGAAGATCAACGGCTTCCAGCGCTTGAACCAGCTTTGCAAGGTGAAATCATCGTTGTTTACGCAGCTTCGTATAAAGACATGTCACATAATTGTACCATATTATTGTATATTATTGTATATTATTGTACAATGTTTATGTTTATACCTTGGAAGTAAGAAGGGGATAACAGGATGCAACGGATGTGTTTTGTTTGCTGTGGAGATTGCTGTTTTTGAGAGTTGCTGCAGTATTTCCTTGGATATTTCCTGTGAATTTTGTGGAGTTTCACAGCCTGGAGGAACGCTTGGCGGCCGAGGAGGGGCAGGGCCTGAAACAGACATAAGCAGACCTGAAAGTGAATGCGACAGAGTACTTGACGCATCTTGACACTATACGAGTAATTACGAGTCATCTCGTGTATATACTCTTGTAATCTCTTGTAATCCTGATTCTACATCTACTTTAGGTATCTTTAGGTTGGGTTTTCTCGTATGATCTCATTCTGTCATGGCACTTACAGTAAACAGCACACAACATCATGTATTGTGGAAAACGTATATCATACAAGTGTTACCACTGGTGTACTGTATTGATCTGTATTGTATTACTGTTTATATATGTTTATATTGTATTACACTCTCTTGTAGTTCACCGTCCCGACGAATCCGATGACATGTGTTATACGATTCCATTTTGTCCACCTCAGTATACAGATGTATACAGCATTTAAGACATTTTCAGACGCAATATTTGCTCTTGTTACATTCGATCTTGGAGTTCCTGATAACTACACCTCGCTTTGTTGCGCTGTTTGACTTGACCCGATGCGACTATGCTAAATCAAAGATGTGCGTGCGGGTGAGCGACCAAAGGCCAAAGGTTATGCTGAATAAACTCAAATCAAATCACATTCTGCCTTGAATATCAAAGTGAGATCCGCTCCCGTATCACACTGAGATCCGTTGGCATGACGACTGATTGATGCTATGTTGCATCGCTCCGTATCTCGCAGCGTGAGACTTGATTCTGCCCATGTAAGCAATGTAAGCATCCCGCACAGGCCATTTTTTCGGAGAAAGCTGCAGGCTGGGACCCCATTTCCACAGATTTATCTTTGCATGGAACTAACTTCCGGACTGCTCCACTTGGGTGAGCAGTTTGTGCGCTTGGCGCTTTATTTCCATGCCCACTGGGTCTATTTTTGCGAATCACTCAGAGAACTGGGTCATAATCTGTTCTGAACAAGGTTGTTTGATGACGAAATCATGACAAAGTGAAATTGTATGAATTAGCAAAGTGAGAAGACAACACTGGAAAGACAGATGGTTAACACGATCGCAAGCTGCTGCCCATCATTTTGATATTGATGATGTAATTGATACTTGTGGACAGTCCTGGCGCTTATCTGTATTTGTCTGATCAGGCGCTCCTTGATTTGTGATTTTTATATATTTTTATCAGGTGCTGATCAGGTTTGTTTTGTTTTTGTTGTTGTCCCATGTTGTCACTGTGTTGATTCGTGTTGTGCCCTATCGGTCTCTGAATTACACTTGCAGTCACTTGCACTGTCAGGCCATGTCAAGCGTCAAGCCAAGGTCTTGCGTGGGACCTGGGCAGCGTTGATCGCCTATGTCGTGCATCAGAGCGTTTGGTGAAGATTTGTGGATGCCTAGAGATGGCCATGGACGCTGCTTCTATGGAGGTGCAACATGGTGCACCAGCTTGAGATATCTGAAAACTGCTTGTTGTTTCAAGTTCATTGCCTGAGAGTTGTTTGAACCCTTGGTTGGTTGATGGTTCGATCAAACTATCGCGCGACTAATGATATGACATTATGATATATGATGATATATGATGCTTTAATTTTGTTCAATTGTCCAATGAGTGATCAGAAGAGAAGGTCTTGGAGTAAGGGAATGAGCAATTCATTAGCAACTGAGTGCTCGTAGTGTGTGTGTGTGTGAAACCCGCTAGATCTCACGGAAAAAAGAACAGATTGATAAATTGATCAGCAGTTGTTTAAGCTTGGCATCAAAAAGGGAAGCATCCACTGGCCATAGATGCGTACCATTGTGTACCTACAAGTTCATGGTGTTTGACCTGGAATGAGGTCAACCCATGTCGCTGTTTTCATTTGGACTCTCAGTCTAGGAGCTTCAAGGTTTCATTTGACATGTGAACATGATTCATCAACTGCTTGCTATGTCAGGATGATTTCCAAGAATACGTAGCCTGAAGGCGATACTGTAACATTTTCATCATCATATCATATCGTGTTGAATACAAGAGAAAGTCTCTTACTCGGCCAGCAGCGCATATGAATTGAGGCAATAAATGGCAATGAATGTTCGCGCATTTGATTGGGCAATTGACTAAAAGGGACATTGGCTAAATGAATCATCTTTAGGCCACTAAACAAGTTGATTCAGCGCGTGGTTGAACCTTTGAAGGATTGAAAGACAATGTAAGAGGGATTAAGAGGGTCCTTTCCGGTGATGTCGCTTCCACTCCCGATGTTCAATGTCATCACCAAGTCCTACTGCGGTGTTGGACCTCCAAACAGCAACATGGATTGCCCTTTTCGCAAGATTTGTTTGCTCCTCTGGTGACAGGCCTTGCAGATGTCACTACTGCGCCTTGCTACTGCAGCAACATCTTGGGAGGCCAGCGCACCTGTGTAGTGAGAAGATTCAAGACCCTCGAGTCTGGAATTGAACGGATCTCTCGCTACACTGCACCTCAAAACTCGTATTCTAGCAGATCATATCGTACCAAATATCACATGTATTCACATGTTATATATGTTGCGTCAGATTTCTCCACTGCATCTTGTCATGGTGTTTGATGAATTTTTGTGCGGGATTGATTTGCTGGTTGCAGACTTGTTGCTCTAAAATACTATTTCATTCCAAGCCGCGGAACTGCTCAAGATCATCCAAGATCAAGATGTTTGATTTTTGAAGACAAGCGCAGCCTGTCTCAGTGTGTCATGGTACTTGCTGCAGCCTTTCGGCATGTGCCGGTCCAGGACTCCACGCAGCTGCTGACAGGTTCACTTGAATCCTTGGCGAAATTGCGTAGCAAGGCTTGGACTTGGTCTGGCTGTTTACCACGCCCCTCAAATCTTTTACTCTGTACCATGTCATTGATTCTTAATGATTCTTGCGAATGCTGACATGTTTACATGTTCTTATGATTCTCAACTCATGGTATGTATTGATATATTATAGTCTTTTCTACAGTCCTTTCGAGCCATGCGCGTGTTTCCCGAGGAGGCACATTCTAGTTTCAGAATTCTTTCCGTTGACAAATCCCATGGACAATTCTGTGATATTCTGTGGTACTTTGGCATTGTGTGACCACTTTGACCTTAGCGCAGGACTCCTCGATGTCCTCGCTGTCAATTTGCCTCCAGCATGAGTTTGCCGCTTCTGTGGTCTCGTTGTTGCGAGCAGGGTTGAAGTCCCCCTCTCAGTTGGCCAAGTGTAGGTGTATTTTGGATTATTTTGGATTATTTTGGCAATTTGCTGCTTTGATCTGCTTTTTTTTTGCTTTGTTTGATTTTGTTTGCAATGTTTATTGTACTTTGGGATATTTGGGGAGCCCAACTCCAAGGACTCCAAGCAAGTTCTTTGGTTACAGTATCAGATGCAAACTGTCAGCCATAAACATCATAAACATCATGAACATCATGAACATCATGAACATCATGAACATCATGAACATCATAAACATAAATAAACATAAATAAACATATAAAAAAAAAAAAAACATGCTATCCATTGCTATTCAACTTTCTGGTGGCTAGTGAGCTCTTTGCGGAAAGCTGCACCTCCTTGGGCCTGACCCGATTCTGCTTTCAAATCATATCAAATCCTTTAGACTTAGATCATTTTAGATCATTTTAGATCATTTTAGATCATTTGGTAAATCATTTAATGATCATGTTGGAATATGTTAGATCCGTTACCATGTCAGCCTGACTGCGTTACCAGGTCGGATTCGCCAGCCCTTCGAAACAGCGCCTCGCAGCTGGCAATCGATGCACTTCAGATAGAGGAGACCTTGCTATGGCCGCAGCTTTGTCTAATCGTTGCAAAATCAACGTCTGATTTTCGATGTTAATTTTGCTATCACCAGCTACCGCCAGATATCAGTAGCTAGCAGTAGCTATCACTTCGTCAACAGATAAATCCATGAAAGATAGGCCTCTTTCAAAAGTGTTGTTGTATGTATCTTTTAAAGGTCTGCCGTGCGATTTTCTGTCTTGTGAATCTTCAGATGAGAAGTAAATATGGAATGTCCAATGTCCAGTAAGTCTTTGGAGTGAATACAGGAATTGAGTAGGTTGCTTGGGAGTGGATGTATTTATATAATTTTATATAGATGTTGTGTTCAATGCCTCCTTCAGGAAATTTAGCATCCTGAATCCTGACCAGAAAATGGCAAGAGCCATTTTAATGTCATATTATGACGTCCATTTCATCAGACACCAGACAACGGGACACCAGGGTAGATGTGATAGGGGCAGGCACTTTTTTGACATCACTTGATCATTTGATCATTTGATCGACATCTAAGGCACCTGCCAGCCTTGGTCTCCACAGTTTTTGAGTGTGAGGACTGCCATGAGATGGTCATGAGATGGTCATGAGATGGTGAGAACTCAAGTTGAATTCAAGCATTGATTTGGCAGTTGGTCAGCTGTCCCAGACCATCGCAGTGCTGACATGTCATATGACTCTGTGTACTTTTCTTCATGGTTGGTGGATGACAGAAATAGTACACTTCAACTTTACGTTTTGTCGAGGCTCCACAACATCTCTTGACCGCTGTTGCACGATTGGGAAGCAAGCTGCAACCAGCGCTCGAGCAGTCAGGTGAATCACATGTGTGAGCTTCGGTCCAGTTGCGACAACTTTCAGACTGTGAGAGAATCAACTTAGGCTTGCAGAGTAGAGCCTTGATAGAAACAACATGGAAGTATCAAGAATTGTTTTTAACATGTTCATGCGCACGGATGTCCATGCCAAAAGCAAGAAGTTCAGCATGCTTCAGCATCTGGCTCATAATGTGCAAGGATGTTCAAGATTGTTCAAGGATGTCCAAGGACACTATCCACCAGGGGATCATGAAAAAAAACTACGCTTTGGCTCTTTTACCTGGCAATCCTGAAAATTTCCCAAACGTCTCTGAAACTCTATGCAGGTTACAGACTTTGATTCCACTAGAGTAATGATTGGCTGATTTTCATGCTGGGTGGTAGACCAGTGGTAGACACAGAGTTTAATTACATCAGGTAGGGAGAGGATGAGAAACGCGATTTTTGCTGAGACTGTAGGAGATTCTTGAGCAACTTGAAGATAAACGAAGTATTGCAAGCAGAGAGAGAGAGAGAGAAACAGAGAGATGCGCCAAATTGTCGCAAAATCTATAGGAGCCGTCAGGTGAGGTTAGGTTTTCTTTTTATGTTTCTTAACTGCCAGATTTGTTCGCATCATCTTTTCTCCGCCCTGTCAGATGCACGTTGGCTGCAGCTGGTTGTGGCAACTCGGAAAGAAAAATGGGCAGGGGAGTGGGAGGCACCTTATAGAAAGATAGGTGAAAGATAGCTGATGTATGTTCAGGTATGTTGAGGCTGTGAAACCTTCGCATGGCATGCACCAAACCTGGGTGAAAGGGTTGTACTGTTTATTGTCTATGCAGATTCCAACACCCTCCAAGACTAAGCGGTTGAAGGACCCTTCTCGCTGCCGTCCACTTCTCCACCTTCTACCCTGTCTTGATTTGACATCGGCTCCGGTAAGCGCCCGGACCTAAGTTTTCCTGTGCCTGACGCCAAGAGACTGGAAAGAGAGTGGAAAGAGACTGGAAAGGGACAATATCCATCCCGATCGTCCCCGTATCAATCATCTCGTGCTCCCAAAAGGTAGTCAGGTAGCCCTTCTGAAGTTGAGGTTCAACGGCTGAAGAAAATCGTGCTTGGAGAAGTGACTGCAGCACGAGCAGCTTTGGCTGATCAAAAGCCGAGCATGGAGGTACAGACTTTAGATGACCTTGGACGTGTCCAAAGTTTGAGCGTCCTGTTGACCGGAATAATATGTTCATGTACCTTGTGTCATATTATGGTGAAACTCTTTGCACCTTACCCATCTTACCCGTTGAGAACGACTGTAGCCGACACTTCATGAGACTCTGGGGAAGGTGGTACTGGAAGCCATTAAACTCAATGGAGGATTGGAGATGCAGGCGGGCAGTTGGAAAGGCCATTGGAACGAAAGCCAGGAAATTCCATCACCCAAGCATACCCAAGCGGACAATCAATAACTTGCTGGATTGAGAAAGCTTCCTAATGTCAGGTTGAAGGAGAGAAGTTCATCATTCATATTCTGGAAGAAGTAAGAAGAGGAGGCACCTGCTCCTGAGTCTTGCTTCGGTGAATGTATTGATCAACCCCATACTTTCCCCAGGCTTGTCTTTATCCAGAGCAAAAGTGCTGTTGATTCATCGAAGGAAGTTTAGAAGTCAAACTTCCGACAATATGGACAGATGAAAAAGCAGAGGTGGGAAGAGTCAGAGAAGAGAAGAGAAAAAAATAAGATCAGAAAAGAGAAAGAGTCAAGTCAGAAGACAGAAGATGCAGGTGCGCGAAAAGGTGGCAAAGTCGTGAAACACTGTGTTTTTCCCATGATTTGTGGCTCCGGAGGGTCGAAAAGTAGGCTCGCTAAAGCGGCAGGTGCGGATCCATTTGGCCAGATGAGAGATGAAAAGTTGCACGCGGTTGTGGCGCGAAGCACATTTTCAAAGTCAAAAGTGTAAAAAACTGACGGTCCCAGACCACTTTTGGAAGTTGAGATGTCGAAAATTGCACGCCGTTGTGACGCGAAGCACATTGCCAAGTCAAAATGCACAAAACACACCAAAGTCAGAGCACTTTTGGAAGTTGAGACGTCGAAAAAGTGTACGCCGTTGTGGTGCAAAGCACATTTCCAAGTCAAAATGTACAAAGCACACCATGCGCGGAGCACTTTTGGAGAGCACGTTTGGAAGTTGCGATGTCGAAAAAGTGCACGCCGTTGTGACGCGAAGCACATTTCGAAGTCAAAAGGTTAAAAGCACCAGGGTTTCGGACCACTTTTGGAGGTTCAGATGTCGTTTCGCATGGCCGGCGCAAGGGATTGTGCACCTTGTCAAAAGTGAGCAAAACGTGGGGTTCCCTGGCATTTCCAAAAACGATGGCAGGCGTGGGACATTTGAAGAGGATCCGCAAAGATGCATTTCGCGTGGCAGGCCCAGTAGAAGAGACATGGTCAGCAGAGATGTTAGCAGGTCACAGCGCTGATTTCCTTGCATTTTGGAACATCAGATCTTCAGGTTTGCTAAGATGATTTTGCGTGACAGGCGCAGCACTGCGAATGACCTGGCATCACTTTTTCGTGGCAGACGCAGTACTTTAGACAGATGGAATGGAAAAATCACAAAACGCATTGGCACGAGGCCGTCCACTCTGCACTCAACCTCGCAGACTTGCTTCGTTTTTGATGTTGTCAACTTCGAAAATTGAGGAAGTCTCGCAGAATAGCTTCGTTTTTGACGTTGTCAAGTTAAAACATTGAGGAAGTCTCGCAGAATAGCTTCCTTTGCAAGCTTGCAGATAGACAGATAGATAGGTAGATAGATAGATAGACAGAGAGAGAGAGATAGATAGATAGACAACAACTACCACAACTACAGCTACAACTACCACTACACCACTACTACAACTACAACTACAAATATACTACTCTATATTACACAACAATGATTACATTACAATATACAAATTACATCTACACTACGCTACAGTACACCAATTTACACTACAACTACAACAAGTACTACTACCACAGCGATAACTACAAGTACGGCTGCGTTACATTACACTCCACTACACCAATTACACTGCAGCACACTACACAACTACAAATACAAATACGACTACAACTACACTACATGACACAACACTACACCTACACTAACTACATTACATTACGTTACATTACACTACACTACAACTGCAACTGCATTTGCAACCACCACCACAGCACACTACACTTCACTAATTACACTACACTATGCTACACTACAACTACAACTACGCTACTTTACACTAAACTACACTACACTATACCACACTACTGCACTCAACACTACAGTACACTACACTACACTAATTACAGCACACCACAACTACAACCCCAACTGCAACTACACTAATTACACCACACTACAACTACAACTCCACTTTACTACACTACAGCTGCAACTACGTCCAGCAGTTGTGGTGAGGTGACCGCTGCAACCATTGCAGCCATTCCAAAGGGCGTAACTCCAACCACCGGTCCATCAGTGGATTCGCTCTTTCATCCGTGATTTACAACAACCAACCTTTCCTATAGCTTTCCTATTTTTGAAACTCCCGCCACCGCCTTGTGCGGTACTACTGGTATGGCGCATACGATTCAATTGCTAGCCTTGCAACGCACTTTGATCAATGGAATTTCAATATCCCTCTGGAAAAGACGGTTCCTGCTGCCAATCGGACATGGCTGTGGCGCTTCACAGCTTGCGATTTTGGGCACGCAAAAAAAATGCAATGGCAGCGCGCACCACAGGCAAAGGCACACTGCGATCCTGGCACAGGCTGCTGCTTTGCTTGGAGGCCTTTACAGAGGCACAGGAAGATCAAAGCAAATCAGCATGGTTTACATTTTGGGCAAGTCACAAGCAAGTCGTTTCAACCAGTATCTCGACGACAATTTTTGAAGTGGACGTTCCAGTTGGTGTTCCTGCTCCTTGAAAAGGCACCATTACGCGGACACTTTCCAACATACATTTTTTTACTCTTTCCTGGAAGACCTCAGAAATGTTTTTCATGGCTCAAGACCCTGATAGCATAGGATTGGATGTCATGATTGATATGATCAGATCATGTCTGTCAGAGCATGATCTGGCATGAGTATCCTTTTGCATAACATGCGCGCGCTTGCTCCAATACACAAGTACCAGGCTAAGTGCACAACAACACATAATTTTATTGTTCTTTAGGACAAAACCGCGGTTCCTCGTCTTTGTGTGACAGTATGACACTGGTTGCCCATTGTTCATGTCTCGGGTCTTTCAGGTGGTGGATTGTTATGTCAAGCAACTTCACCACAGCGCCGCACATCGCATGCGCACAGGTCATCCATCACAGAAAGTATTATGTGGTATCGGCGGTATCGTTGTGTATCGTTGCCAATTGCCATCACCCATGATCAGCATCATTACAGCAAACCCACTCTGCGCATGCGGTTATTGTATTGTTTGTCGCGTTTGGTACACATCTCTTGACTTCTCCATCTCCTCCGACATATGCTCCCTCTTCGGAATCCACCAGCTCTTGGGGCAGCTATTGATAGTAGTCTTCTCATGTTTGCTTTCCAGATTATCTTTGACATTGTCCAGCAGGTTAAGCACATGGGCAAGCTTCGCATCAGTTTTTGGCAGAAATTGCTGGAATCTGCAACAGGCTTGGATATTTTTGGGCATTTGGCAGCCAGTGGTTATACGATGGTATACTTGGACTAGATTTGCTCAAGAGATACTTCGAATATCTTCGGATACCTCAGACTTTGTAAGTCGTAGTCAGAAGCCATAAGACTTTATTTACAGAGCCTTGCATGGATGAATACATCAAGCATCCATGTGCTGGAATAGATATGTTTATATATACAGTAAACATTATGCATAGACACAAACGGGTAGATTGGATCAAATTGGTGACACGACTTGTTGTCTCATTCTTATGTTCCCTTGTTCCCTGGCGCATGGAATTTGCAGCGGACGGGCATTTTGTTTTCCATTTTTCGTGTTTTCTTGATTTGTTTTTGCTTACCAGTCTGGCTTCTTGGCTTTTGTGACTTTTAGTTTTCTTGGCGTCTTAGCTTCTGTTTTTTGGGGGTTGTTTTTGTGACTTATTGCTTTCGTGGCATATGTGGTTTCTTGGCGGTATGCTGCATTTATCGTGCAGACAAGGAGTAAAACATCAATTTAGAAAGAATACAATGATAATGATAATGTTTCATGAGAAAGGCAAGATCCAATACTGTGATTGAATTTACAGGAACACTTTGATACCATGCAACGAAACCATTTACACACAGCACGGTTGTGCCTCAACCTACATTCTATACAAGGTGCATGTTGTGAATTATATACGTCCTGAGCATAGGATTTAACCTACAGCATTACATTTGAGAGAAGGTATTACAAGTAGAACCCGCGCAAGGCGGGTGGCAGAAGGGTTTAAGAACTGTGACGCCATAGGATCCAAAGAAGGTTTGCCTATCTCTACACATGCAAAACACAATAGCACAGCGTCAAAAAAGAAGAGGAAAAGTCACCTGGAACCCTCAGTTCCACTGCGCGTGCAGTTCGAGATAGATTTCACGGCAAAGCGCCGACGCCTAACCGAACCCCGTCGC